>JAABUR0100000675.1_pt1 | contig 69942 bp, 72 predicted proteins | sample 5560091 | NCBI WGS metagenome assembly JAABUR01 (sample SAMN10711879, study PRJNA513375) | rock metagenome | isolation source: Antarctica rocks | place: Antarctica: Victoria Land, University Valley sud
TTGGGCCTGATTCCCGCGTTGTTGTTGATCGGCCCGGTGTCTGACCTGCGGGGTCGCCGCCTGATCGTGCGCGCCGCCGGGGCGCTTTCGATCGTGGCCTCGCTCGCGCTGATCGCCGGTGAGCATTCGCTGGGAATGCTGTATCTCGGCCGTTTCCTCGCAGGGGTCTGTAGCGGCGCGGCGTTCGCGGCCGGGACCGCGTGGATCAAGGAACTATCGGTCGCCCCCTACGATCGGTTCGCCGGCGAACAAGCCGGCGCTCGGCGGGCCGCGATCGCTTTATCGGCCGGGTTTGGTCTCGGGCCGCTGGTGGCCGGGCTGCTGGCCCAGTGGGCCCCCCATCCACTCCTGACCGCCTACCTACCGCACCTCGCCGTCATGCTGACCGCGCTGGTGCTCCTTGCCGGAACGCCCGAGACCATCGCGCCCGCAGCCCACGGTCTCGTGTTGGGTGACCTGCTGCGGGTGCCCGCGGCTGGCCACGTTCGCTTCCAGCGGATCGTCGCGCCCAGTGCACCGTGGGTGTTCGCCGCCCCATCGATCGCGTTCGCTGTCTTGCCCGGACTGGTTGCGCACCGGACCGGCAGCTTCCAGGTCGGCTTCGCCGCACTCATCGCCGGCGTGACCTTGACCCTCGGGGTTCTGATCCAGCCCCTCGCTCGTCGGCTGGACCGAACCGACGATCTCCGCGGCACCATCGCTGGGCTAGGAGCCGTCTGCGCCGGAGTGCTGCTCGGCGCACTGGCCGCCCATCAGCAAAGCTGGCCGCTGGTCATCCCCGCCGCGATGCTGCTCGGCTGTGGCTATGGGCTGTGCCTCGTCTCGGGCCTGCTGGAGATCCAACGGCTCGCCAACCCCCAGGACCTTGCGTCGCTCACAGCGATCTACTACGCCCTGACCTACGTCGGGTTCGCCGCTCCGATCGTCCTCGCCGAACTGACACGACTCACCAGCGCCCCGACCCTACTCCTGGCCACCGCCGGGATACTGCTCCTCACCATCGCCACAATCCACCGCGGCCATCTCCGATCCTGAGCCGAGAGACCCACGCTGCGCGGAAAGCGCGCCCCCTGCGAACGATCGCTTTCGTCCGTCGGCAGGCTCCCGCGGCGCGATCGCGTTGGCGACGCTGCGCTGGCGGCCGTGGGGTGCGGGCACCTTCGCGTGGGACGGCCGCGTCGGAGCGTGCGTGACCAGGACGTTCGCGCGGATGCTCAGGTGGCACCCCGGCGGTCTCGTCACCGGCCTACGCTTCGACTGTGCCGTCGACCGTCGCATGCCTGCTAGCCGCGGTAGGACTCGAGCCCACCGGCTGCGTGGCCTGGGGAACGCCCGTGCCCGAGATGTCTACCGGCGTGTACGTCGTGGCGCTTAGCCCCTCCGCAGACGCAGTGGAGAGCACGTATCCCGACGCGCCGATAAGCGACGCGGCGGTCGACGAGCTGTGCCGCGTCTGCCCGGCACTAACTAGCTGGATCATTCCGGCAGCGGTCACGCCTCCCCTTGTCGAGCGATCGCCTGCGGCTAACCGATCCCAAGTACGAGAAAAAGGCCGTCGTCGACCGTTCTCAGCTCGTCGTGACTGAGATGCCCGACTTGCTCACCAAGGTTCCGGGCGTCGATCGCGCCGACCATCTCGCAGAGCACCTGCGTCCGCTGGCCGCTGATCTCAATCTCGGGGTGAAAGCTTGCTGCGGGTGCTGAGGTTGATGTCGGGCAGATAACGACGGTGGAGAGCGTCAGCAGATCATCGGCCTGGACGATCACCGCGTACCGGCGGCCGTGCTGCACTCGACCGCGACCTCGCGGCATCGTGATCGTGTGGGTATCACCGCGAACCACGCAGCTGCTCCATCATTGCCGCGACCTCTTGAGCTTCGGCTACGTATGCCTCGTTCTGCATCAGTGACCGTGCCTCGGCGGCAAGGCCGCTGCGACGCCCGTCGCGCTCGGCCGTCTCGGCGATGGCCTGCCGCGCGGCCTCGGCACGGCTGATGCCGCGGTGACGGGCAATGTCCTCGAGAGCGTTGAGCCCATCGGGGCCAAGACGCAATGAAAGAGGGGCGGGCGCCTTGATAGCGAGCAGTGTAGCTCAAACTGAGCTACAGCCGAGCGTAGCGTTTCTTGTCGCTCATTGCGGCGCTCGAGGGTGGTCCGGCTGAAGGCGGCCGCCGGCCGATGACGGCACTCGCGCGCAGCGCTGGTGCCGTCAGGCGGGTGGGTCCGCCTCGGGCTCCGCCTCGGTCACGGGCGGCGGGTCGGGGATGTCGGGGATGTCGGGGTCCTCGGCCACCGCCGCGGCAGTGGCGGCTTCGGACTCGACCACGAGGGCGACGGCGCTGACCTGGTCGTCCTCGCGCATGTTCATCAGTCGCACCCCCTGGGAGGAGCGCCCGTAGCGGTTGATTCCGCGCACCGACGTTCGCTGGACCATCCCGTTCTGGGAGATGAACACGAGCTCCTGATGCTCGCGGACCACCAGCGCCCCGGCGAGCTGGCCCTTGTTCTCGGTCAGCGTGATCGTCTTCACGCCCATCGTGCCACGACCCTTCACCGGGTAGTCCGGAATCGGCGTCCGCTTGCCGTAGCCGTTCTCGGTGACGACGAGCAGCTCCTGATCGTCACGCGCGACGTCCATGGCCAGCAGCGAGTTCGTCCGCTGGGAGACGTTCATCCCCCGCACGCCGCTGGTGTCTCGCCCCATCGACCGCACGGCGTCCTCGTTGAAGCGGGCCGCCTGGCCCGAGCGGGAGACCATGATGATGTCGTCGTGGCCGCTGGTCCGTCGGACCGCCACGAGCTCGTCGTCGTCACGAATGTTGATGGCGATGATGCCGTCGGCCTTGATCGGGGTGTTGTAGGCGCCGAACTCGGTCTTCTTGACCATCCCGTTCCTGGTGGCGAAGACGAGGTAGCGGCCCTCGTTGAAGTCGCGAGTGGCCAGCACCGACTGCACGCGCTCGCCCTCACGCAGTGGGAGCAGGTTGACCAGGGCGCGGCCCTTGGCCGTGCGCGAGGCCTCCGGCAGCTCGTAGACCTTCAGGCGGTAGACCTTCCCACGGTTGGTGAAGAACAGCAGGTAGTCGTGCGTGGAGGAGACGAACAGGTGCTCGATGTAGTCGTCCTCCTTGAGATCCATCCCGGTGATCCCGACGCCGCCCCGGCGCTGCTGGCGATAGGTGGAGAGCGGCAGCGACTTGATGTAGCCGGAGTGGGTGATGGAGATCACCATCTGCTGGTCGGCGATCAGATCCTCGATGTCTATGTCGTCAGCGGCGTGGGTGATCTCGGTGCGCCGCTCGTCCCCGTAGGCCTCGCCGATCTCGGCGAGCTCGTCCTTGATCAGGCCCAGCACGCGGGCCTCGTCGCCCAGGATCTCACGGAGCTCCTTGATCCGTTCGACGAGATCGGCGTGCTCTGTCTTGATCTTGTCGGCCTCCAGCGCGGTCAGGCGACTCAGCGTCAGCTGCAGGATCGCCTGGGCCTGGATCAACGTCAGCTCGAAGCGCTCGATGAGGCCATGCCGCGCGCGCTCGGGGTCGGGCGAGCTGCGGATCAGCTGAATGATCTCGTCCAGGTTGGCCAGCGCGATCAGCAGGCCCTCCAGCACGTGCGCGCGCTCCTCGGCGCGGCGGAGCTCGTACTTCGTGCGGCGCACGACGATCTCGCGCTGGTGGTCGACGTAGTGGCCGATCACCTCGCGCAACGACAGCGTCCGCGGGACGTTGTCGACCAGCGCGACCATGTTGACCCCGAAGGTGGCCTGCATCGGCGTGTGCTTGTAGAGCTTGTTGAGCACCACCTTGGGGATCGCGTCGCGCTTGAGCTCGATTACGATGCGCATCCCGTGACGGTCGGACTCGTCACGCAGGTCGCTGATCTCCGAGATCTTCTTGTCCACGACCAGGTCCCGGATCTTGAGGATCACACCGCCGTCGCCGCCCTTGCGCACCTGGTAGGGGAGCTCGGTGACGATGATCGCCTCCTTGCCCTGCCCGATCGGCTCGATATGGGCCTGGGCCTGCACCCGGATGCGGCCACGTCCGGTGGCATAGGCGTCGCGGATGCCGTCCCGGCCGAGGATAGTGCCCGCGGTGGGGAAGTCGGGGCCCTTGATGTGCTTCATCAGGCCGTCGACGTCGATCGTCGGGTCCTCGATGTAGGCGACGGTGGCGCCGATCACCTCCCGCAGGTTGTGCGGCGGGATGTTGGTGGCCATCCCGACGGCGATGCCCGAGCTGCCGTTGACCAGTAGGTTGGGGAAGCGCGCCGGGAGCACGACCGGCTCCTGACGGCTGCCGTCGTAGGTGGGGACGAAGTCGACGGTCTCGGCGTCGATGTCCCGCAGCATCTCGGTGGCGAGACGGTCCAGGCGGGCCTCGGTGTAGCGCATCGCGGCCGCGGAGTAGCCGTCGATGTTGCCGAAGTTGCCGTGGCCGTCGATCAGCGGGTAGCGCATGGAGAAGCGCTGGGCCAGGCGCACGAGCGTGTCGTAGATCGCCGAATCTCCGTGAGGGTGGTACTTGCCCATCACCTCCCCAACGATCTGCGCGCACTTCACGTGCTTGCGGTTGGGCTGCAACCCGAGCTCGTTCATCACGTGCAGCACGCGGCGGTGGACCGGCTTCAGCCCGTCCCGCACGTCGGGCAGGGCGCGGCCGACGATGACCGACATGGCGTAGTCCAGGTACGCCGAGCGCATCTCCTCCTCGAGCCCGCGCGGCTCGATGTTGCCGCCGCCGATGGTGTCGATCGTGGACATCCGCCTCCCTCTACACGTCGAGGTTGGTCACGAGCCGGGCGTTCTCCTCGATGAACGCCCGGCGGGGCTCGACCTGATCGCCCATCAGCATCGAGAAGACGCGGTCCGCCGAAGCGGCATCCTCCATCGTCACCTGCACGAGCGTGCGCGTGGCGGGATCCATCGTCGTCTCGCGCAGCTCATCGGGATCCATCTCCCCGAGCCCCTTGAAGCGGTAGTAGTCGATGCCCTTCTGGGCCACCGACAGGATCGTCTCACGGAGCTCCTCGAACGTCGCGGCGCTGCTGCGCGTCTCGCCCAGGGCGATCTCGAACGGCGGCGTTCCGGCCAGAGCATCCAGATCGCGGTGCACGTCGGCCAGGCGGTGGTACTCGCGCGCCTCGAGCGCCGCACGCGCCACGTGGTGGGTCGTGGCCAGACCGGTCTTGGCCTCGATCGTGCGGATCACGACCTCCTCCTCGTCCTGGCCGATCACCCGTGCGCTGAAGGCCTGGCCCCCGTCGCCATTGCCCTCGGGCGCGAGGTGGGCCAGCAACGCCTCGACGTCTGCGACCTGCGCCTCCAGCAGTCGTGCCTGCTGCACGAAGTCCACCACGCCGTGGCCGTAGCTGGCCCGCAGCGCCGAGGACCAACCCTCGTACTGCTTGAGCAGGCGCGTGAACTTCTTCCAGCGCACATCGGTGAGCTTGAACGCGCGGCCGTCCCGGTCGGCGACCTGCAGCTTCTCGAACTTGTCGCCGAGCAGAATGTCCTCCAGGTCTGACTCGCGCTCCAGGTAGCGGTGCTTCTGGCCCCGGGTGAGCCGGTACAGCGGCGGCTTGGCGATGTAGACGTAGCCGGCCTCGATCAGGGGCTGCATCTCCCGGAAGAGCAGCGTCAGCGCCAGGGTCCGGATGTGCGCGCCATCGACGTCGGCGTCGGTGAGCAGGACGAGCTTGTGATAGCGCGCCCTGGCGATGTCGAACTCGTCGCGGACGCCCGTGCCGACCGCGGTGATCAGAGCTTGGATCTCGGTGTTGCCCAGGACCTTGTCGATCCGGCTCTTCTCGACGTTGAGGATCTTCCCGCGCAGGGGGAGGATCGCCTGGGTACTGCGGTCACGCGCATCGACGGCGGAGCCGCCGGCGGAGTCACCCTCGACCACGAACAGCTCCGCCAGCGAGGGGTCTTTGATCGAGCAGTCGGCGAGCTTGCCGGGGAGGGTGGAGTTCTCCAACGCCGACTTGCGACGAGTCAGGTCACGCGCCTTACGAGCCGCTGAGCGGGCCTGCGCGGCCGACACCGCCTTGCGGATCACCGCGCGCGCGTCCTGGGGGTTCTCCTCCAGGAACTCGGCCAGGCGTGCGTTGACGATCGAGTGCACAAAGCCCTGCATGCCGGGGTTGCCGAGCTTGGTCTTGGTCTGGCCCTCGAACTGTGGGTCCGTGAGCTTGGCCGAGATCACCGCCGTCAGTCCCTCGCGCACGTCCTCACCGGTGAGGTTCTCGTCCTTGTCCCGGAGCTCTCCCTTGTCCCTCGCGTACTTGTTGAGCGCCCCCGTCAACGCCGAGCGGAAGCCCGAGAGGTGAGCGCCACCCTCGAGCGTGTTGATGTTGTTGGCAAAGGAGAACACCGACTCCTGATAGGAGGAGTTCCACTGCATCGCCACCTCGACGGCACCCTCCTCGCTCTCGCCCGAGAAGGAGATCACCTTCTTGTGGATCGGCTCCTTGTTCTCGTTGAGGTAGGCGACGAAGTCGACGATTCCCCCGTCGTACTTGAACTCCACCCGGTGGCCTTCGGCCCGCTCGTCGTCGATCAGGATGTGCAGGCTGCGGGTGAGGAAGGCGGTGTCCCGCATCCGCTCCTCCAGGGTGGTGAAGTCGAAGTCGAGGGCCTCGAAGATCTCGGCGTCAGGCAGGAACTTGATCGTGGTGCCGGTCTCCTGGGTGGCCTCGCCACGCTGGAGCTCACCGAGTGGATGGCCCCGCTCGTAGGACTGGGTCCAGCTGTACCCGTCGCGGCGCACCTCCACGTCAAGCCGCTCCGAGAGCGCGTTGACGACCGAGACGCCAACCCCGTGGAGACCGCCCGAGACCTTGTAGCCACCGCCCTGACCGAACTTGCCGCCGGCGTGCAGAACGGTGAGCACTACCTCCAGCGCGGGGCGTTGCTCCTTGTGCATGGTCGCCACCGGGATACCGCGTCCGTTGTCGGCAACGGTGACGGAGTTGTCCGGGTGGATCGTGACCGTCACGTCATCGCAGTGCCCGGCCAGAGCCTCGTCAACAGAGTTGTCCACAACCTCGTAGACAAGGTGGTGCAGACCCCGGGCGCCGGTGGACCCGATGTACATACCCGGCCGACGCCGAACCGCCTCGAGCCCCTCCAGGACGGTGATGTCCTGCGCGTCGTAGCTTCCGGGTTCTTGTGCGCGCCCAGGGGCGCCGTCGTTGCCTGTCAACGATCCTCCGATGACATCAGGACATCCCGGTGGCGCGCGTGCGTGAGCGCGCCGGGACGTCGGAAGTTGATGTACACCACAATAGCACAGGGGGTCCCCGGAACCTGGTCTCCGGCCAGGCTAAAGTACCTGGAAAAGCGATAATTCCTGGGGTGTGGAGCTAACGTGGATCCGGCAGCGCGACGCAGCGCAACCGCTCCAGCGAGGCACCGCGCAACTGCCCGTTCAATCGCGCCAGGATCGAGGGACCCATCAGCTCCAGCTCCTGCGCCCACACCGAAGCCGAGCACGAGACCGTCAGCACTCCACCTCGCTCGCGGGTGGGTGCCGCCTCGGCCGCAATCGCCTCTCCCACGACGCCGGCCCACACCCGCTGCACCTCGGCCAGCAGCGTCTCCGGCTGCCACTCCCCCCGCGCTTGCTCAAGCGCGAGCGAGACCGGGCGCGGGCTGCGGCGCCGGGGACTCACGCCGCCACCGCCTCGCTCAGGATGTGTCCCATCCTCACCCCGAGCAGGCTCACGTCACCACCCCGCGCCCCGGGGACGTGGTCCACATCGGTGGTGGTGATGATCGATTGCCCCGCGGTGCGCCGCAGCAGTTCCACCAACGACTGGCGCCGGTTGCCGTCGAGCTCGCTCATGACGTCGTCGAGCAGCATCAGCGGGGGCGCGGAGCGGACACCGGCGATCGTCTCGCGCTCGGCCAGCAGCAGCGCCAGAAGGCCGAGGCGCTGCTGGCCCTGGGAGCCGTAGGTGCGCAGGTCTCGTCCGGCGCACACGAGGACCAGGTCATCCCGATGAGGACCGTGGCCGGTGAAGCCCCGCTCCAGGTCGGATTCCAGCCGCTCGGCCAACTCCTCTGCCAGCGCAGCGGCGTCCACGGCGCGCGAGCGGGGCCGGTAGCCCATCTGCGCGCCATCGTCGAGACCCAGGTCCCCCGACATCTCCGAGAAGCGCTCGCTCATCGCCTCCACCGCGAGGCGGCGGTCGGACATCAGCTGAATTCCGTGCCCCGCGAGCTGACGGTCCCAGGTAAGCACCGACTCCCGGGAGGCGCGGCCGGTACGGATGCGGCCGATCAGCGCGTTGCGCTGGGCGAGCGCCTGGGCGTAGGCGCGGCGCGTCAGCGCCCGAGCCGGCCACAGCGCCGAAACAAACTGATCCAGGTGGGCTCGCCGCAGCGCCGGCGGGCCCTTGACGAGCTCCAGGCGGTCCGGCAGGAAGACGCTGACCAGTGGGCGGCCCGGGACCTCCACCATCCGCTCCACGGTGGCGCCGTCGACCTTCATGCGCTTGGGCTCCCCCGGAGCGAACCCCACCGATAGCTCGTGAGCACCATCCTCCCCGTCGGCTCGTACGAGCACGCGCGTGGACGCGGCGCCGAAGCTGACCAGCTCGCGTTCGTTGCTGGTACGGCAGGAGCGGCCGGTGCAGCCGAAGTACAACGCCTCCAGCAGATTGGTCTTGCCCGCCCCATTGGGCCCTGAGATCACCGTCAGACCGGGCCCAAGATCCACCTGGGCGCTCCCGTACCCACGGAAGTTACGCAGCGTCAGGCCCACGACGCGCATCAGCGTCCGCGCACCAGCGCTACACGTTGAGCCTGATCGGCATGATCAGGTACTGGAAGCGGCTGCCGTCCGCCGCCTCGATCAGACCGGGCCGCAGAGGGCTGATCAGCTTCAGGAGCACGTCGCCGTCGTCGATCGAGTCCAACCCCGCGCGCAGGAACTCCGGGTTGAAGCCGATCTCCAGTGGTTCGCCCTGAAAGGCGACCGGGAGCGACTCCGACGCCTCGCCGACATCCGGCGTCTGCGCCGAGACCGTCAGCTCGCCCTGGGAGAACGCCAGGCGTAGCGGAGCGTTCTTCTGCGCCAGCAGGCTGATCCGGCGCACAACATCAGTGAGCTCTCCGCCGGCGACCCGCAGCTCATGCTCGAAGCTCTCCGGCAGCAGCTGGCGGTAATTGGGGAACTGACCGTCGATCAGGCGTGAGGAGAGGATCACCCGACCCAGCACGAACAGCACCTGGTTCTGGCGCACGCTCACGCTTACCTGCTCGTCTTCGCCGTGAGCTGCGACGCGAGCAAGCTCCTGAAGCGCCCGGGCGGGAACGTTGACCTCGAAGCCGGAGGACAGAGGCGTCTCCAACGTGGTCTCCTTGACACTCAGGCGGTAGGAGTCCGTGGCCACCATGCGCAGCTCCCGCTCGGAGGCCGAGACGAGGATGCCGGTCAACACGGGGCGGGTCTCATCCCGTGAAGCCGAGCCGGCCACCTTCAGCGCGGTGGAGACGAACGCTTCCGCGGGCAATGACACCGCAGAGTCGGGGTCCGGCTCGGGGAAGGGCGGGAAGTCCTCGGTACGGAGCGTCCTGATGTGGAAGGTGGCCTTGCCGGAGACGAGCTCCACATCCTGCTCGGCCGCCCTCAGCTCCACTGACACCGACGGCGAGGGCAGTGAGCGAACCACATCGACGAGGAGGCGGGCGGGGAGCACCACCACTCCTTCGCGGACCACCTCCGCCTGCAATGGCACCCGCAGGCCGACGTCCATGTCGGTGGCCCGCAGCTCGCAGGTCGATGAGGAGGCGGCGAGCTGGACACCGGAGAGCGCTTGGATCGCGCTCCGCGTGGAGGCGACGCGGCTGGCAGTTTGGAGCTGTCCGAGTAGGACATCACGCTCGAGGGAGATCTTCACGATGAATACCTCAGAAGGAAGATAGAAGTCATAGAGCGAAGAGAAAGTGTGGATAAGTTCGCATTCGCCCGCAACGAGCGCGAGAGTTGTCGCTCGGACCGGACAAGCCAGTCTGTCAGCAGGAGCGGTCGCGTCGAGCTGGGCCCAGGGCTGAGGTCAGCTCTTGAAGGTCGTGCTCTGCCTCTGGACTCTGGTTGCACCGCTCCGACACGCGCTTGCACGCATGTAGAACGGTGGCGTGGTTGCGACCCCCGAAGGACTCGCCGATGGCCTGGAGTGAAACATCGGTGAAGCTCCGAACGAGGTGGATGGCCAGCTGCCGTGGCCAGGAGATCTTCGCCGTCCGGGTGCTCGACATTAGATCTTCGACCGTGATTCCGTACCGCCCGGCGACGGTTTCCTGGATGCGGCGAATCGTTACATCGCCACTGGCCGTGGGCGGGCGCATGTCGTCGAGCACGTGAGCAGCGAGCTCGCAATCGATCGGGCGTCCTGTGAGCGAATGATGGGCCACGATCCGGATGAGCGTCCCCTCGAGCGCCCTGACGTTTTCTCTGACGTGTTCGGCGATCAGCTCCAGGACGGAGTCGTTGGCCAACTCGATGTGATCCAGCCGGGCGCGCTTGCGCAGGATGGCCAGCCGCGTGGCGAAGTTCGGCGGGTCGATTTCGGCCACCAGACCCGATTCGAAGCGCTCACGCAGGCGCTCTTCGAGCCCGACGAGCTGACGAGGAATTCGGTCGCAGGTGAGCACCAGCTGCTTTCCCGTCTCGTAGAGCGCGTCGAAGGTGTGAAAGAACTCCTCCTCGGTCTTGGCCTTGTTGGCCAGAAACTGGACGTCGTCGATGAGCAGGACGTCGGCGTCGCGGTAGGCGTGCTTGAAGCCATCGAGCGAGCGAGAGGCCAACGAGGTGACGAAGTGGTTGGTGAAGGCCTCGACCGTCGTGTAGCGCACGGTCGCCCCACCGCCGAAGTTGATCACGTAGTTGCCGATGGCGTGGAGCAGGTGCGTCTTGCCCAAGCCCGGGGGGGCGTGCAGGAACAGCGGGTTGTAGGTCTGGCCGGGGAGCTCGGCCACGTGCAGCGCAGCCGCGTGGGCCAGCCGGTTGCCGTCGCCGATCACGAACTGATCGAAGCTGTAGCGAGGATTCAACCCCGCGGGTAGGGACGGGGACGGCGCCGGGGTACGCCGAGAGGGTGCCGCCGACCCGTTCTCATCGCCGGCAAAGGCCACATGAGCGTCCTCACCTACGACAGCTTGAGCGCAGGTCTCCAGCGTGCTGCGGAAGTGCTTGAGGACCCAAGCCTGGGTCGTCGGTGGGGCCTGCAGGAGCAGCACGGCGCCGTCCCAGGCCTTCAGCTCCAGCGGCGCCAGCCAGAGCTCATAGGTCGACTCGTCCACGGCGTGTCTGAGCCTGGCGTGGATCTCACGCCAGGCAGAGGCCAGCTCCAGTTGTGCAGGCAGCTCTAAGCACCCCTCCCGGGAGTGTCCAAGGGAAACATGGATGAGGGCCGGGCGGGGGACCACCCAAGGCGGCGAATATAACAGCGCTCCGCAGCCCCCCGGAGGGTCTATCGGGGCCCTTCGCGCAAAGCGCGGGAAAAGCTGGCGGGCACTCCTGCCGGTGTGATCAGGGCCCCTGCGTATACTGGCTGCTCGCCCCTATGCGGGCCGGTGAGTCATGAAACGCACCTACCAGCCGAAAAAACGAAAGCGCGCACGAGCGCATGGATTCCGCCAGCGGATGAGCACGCGTGCCGGGCGGCTTACGCTCAAGCGCCGCCGGGATAAGGGCCGCAGGCGCCTGACCGTCTGATGGGGGCCTCGGCCGGGTTCCGGCCGCGTCAGCGGCGGGGCAGGCTGTCCCGCAGCGCCGACTTCGATCGCGTCTTTCGCAACGGGCGCTCGCACGCGGGACGCGAGTTCGTACTTTACGTATTCCCTCGGCCCGAGAACGAGGATCCGCGGCTGGGCTTATCGGTGTCCCGGAAGGTGGGGGGCGCGGTGGAGCGCAACCGGATCAAACGGCTCGTGAGAGAGGCCTTTGCCAGCGAGGGCAGTCGGCTTCCGGAGGGTACCGACGCGGTTATCGTCGCTCGGCGGGATGCTCGGTCGCTTGCTGAGCGGGAGGGCCTCGATGGGGTTCGCGCCGCAGTGGCGGAGCTGATGGACCGCGCCACCGGCGGTTCGAGGTGAGCGGCGCACGCAGCGCGGCGATCCTGCCGATCAGGATCTACCAGCGAGTGCTCTCGCCGGTGATCGGTCAGCGGTGCCGGTACTACCCCTCCTGCTCGGAATACGCAGCACAGGCAATCGCTAGATTCGGCATACTGCGAGGGCTGGTGCTGGCCGTTTGGCGGGTGCTCCGTTGCAACCCCCTGAGCCACGGGGGGGTCGATCCCGTCGAGAACCAGCGGCTGTTCAAGCCGCACGTCCCAGTCTCCAAGGCCTGACCCATGCTCCTCACCGCCAACATCTTCCAGCCGCTGATCGACGTGTTCGAGGCTGTGCTGAAGTTCTTCCACAACTCCGTCGGCGTCCCGTGGGGTTTCTCGATCGTACTGCTGACCGTGGTGATCCGGGCGCTGCTGATCCCATTGACGGTCAAGCAGTTCTCCTCGATGCAGAAGATGCAGCAGCTCCAGCCTCAGCTCAAGGTGATCCAGAGCCGCTACAAGGACGACAAGCAGCGCCAGCAGCAGGAGATGATGCGCTTCTACAAGGAGAACCAGGTCAACCCGCTGGGGTCGTGCCTGCCGCTGGTGGCGCAGCTGCCGGTGTTCATCTCCCTCTTCTACATGCTGCGCCAGAGCCTGCGCGGTGATATCTGCCCCCGCATCCAGGCTGCCCATCACGCCTCGGCAGCACACCCCGTCCCCTGCGGTCCGCACGGGGGCGCCAGCTTCCTCTTCATCAACGATTTGACCAACCAGGCCACGGGCGTGGTCCTGGTGGTGCTGATCATCCTCTACGTGGGCACCCAGCTGATCTCCAGCAGGATGATGGCCAACCCCAACATGGATCAGACCCAGCAGCGGCTGTTCATGCTGATGCCCCTGTTCTTCGTGATCTTCATCATCCGCTTTCCCGCTGGGGTGATCCTCTACTGGGTCACCACCAACACGTGGACGATGGGACAGCAGTACGTGGTCAAGCGCCGGTTGGGTCCCATCACCCCCCCAGTGGTCGAGGCCGATGCTGGTGGCCGGAATGTGCCGGGTGCCGGCGCGTCGTCCCCGGTGGCATCTGGGGGAAACGGGGCAAGTGGGCTTGGAGCCCGGCTCCGCGGGCGCACCAAGGTCGCCAGCGGCGCCGCCGGCGGCGGCGGGGGGGGGCTCGCTACCAACGGGCGCAGTGAGCGCCGGACGGCGCCGCCCCCGCCCCCGCGCAAGAAGAAGAAGCGCTCCGGACGGCGCCGGTGAGCGATGAGGCGGTGAGCGTCACGAGCGAGGCCGTCGCACGGGTACAGGACCTGTTGCAGCGCCTGGCGATGGCGATCGGCGTGGAGGCCGAGGTCGAGGTCCGGGAGGACGGGGACGGCATCTCTGGCGAGTTCCTGGGCGAGGATCTCGGGCTGGTGATCGGCCACCACGGCCAGATGCTCGACGCGATCCAGCACGTCGCCTACCGTGTGGCCTTCAAGGGCGCGAGCGCACGTAAGCATGTGGAGGTGGACGCGGCCGGCTACCGCGCGCGGCGGGCAACGGCGCTGAAGGCCACCGCCGACCAGGCGGTCGAGGCGGCGCTGGAGGAGAGCCGCGCGGTGGCCCTCGAGCCGATGAGCGCGCTGGAGCGCAAGGTCGTTCACGAGCACCTGAAGGCCCGGCTGGACGTGGAGACCTATAGCGAAGGCCAGGAGCCCGCCCGCCGGCTGGTCGTTGCCCCCCTGGTCGACTGAGGCGCCGCGCCGGGGCAGTGCTGGGCGCGGGGCGGCGGCCGTGTTTCACGTTTTTCTCAGCGGTGAAACAACCGCCGCTTCCGGTACAACACCGGCATGGTCGACCTCAGCGACTTCGAACGGGGCGTGGTCGTCGGTCTGCTGATCGGGGAGGGATCCTTCGGTGGCGACGGCAAGCAGCCGCAGGTGACGCTGCGGATGCACACGCGTCACGAGCGCCTCTTCCACTGGCTGCTGGAGCGCTTTCCCGAGAGCCGGCTCTACGGCCCCTATCACCACGGCGGGAGGTCGTACCTGCAGTGGATGGCGCGCGGGCGGGTGCTCGTCAGAGACGTGCTGCCGTTGCTGGAGCGCGAGCTGCACAGCGAGCTCGACGGGTATGCCGCCGACCGCCTGGCGCAGATGCAGGAGCGCTACGCGGCCTTCATCGCCCGGGAGCATGATCGCGATGGCGGCTGAGGCCCAAGGGCGTCGCCTGGCGGCGTTGGCGGATCGCTTGGAGTTAGGGCGGGACGCGGCACGGCAGCTGGGGGTGTTGCTGGAGGTGCTCGTCAGCGATCCGCTGGCCCCGACGGCTGTCCGAGACCCGGCGAAGGTGATCGACGATCATCTCGCCGACTCGCTGGTGGCGCTGGAGCTGGAGCGCGTGGCCAGCGCCCGGCGGATCGCCGACATCGGCTCCGGTGCGGGTCTTCCCGCGCTCCCGTTGGCGATCGGACTGCCGCAGGCCGAGGTGGAGGCAATCGACAGCAGTGCCCGCAAGACGGTTTTCATCGCCCGGGCGATCGCGCGGTGCGAGATCGTCAACGCCCGGGCGGTCACGGCGCGAGCCGAGGACTGGCGCGAGGGCCTGGGAAGGTTTGACCTGGTCACAGCGCGCGCACTGGCGCCGCTCGGAGTGCTCGCCGAGTACGCGGCGCCACTGCTGGAGCTGGGGGGCGTGCTGGTTGCCTGGCGGGGCCGCCGGGATCCGGCCGGCGAGGACGCCGCCGGTGCCGCCGCAGCCCTGCTCGGGTTGGAGGTCGGGGAGGTCCGGGCCGTGCGTCCCTACGCCGGCGCCGAGCACCGCCACCTGCACGTACTCGTGAAAGTGGGCGAGACCCCGCCGCGGTTTCCGCGCCGCGCCGGGATGGCGCGCAAGCGCCCGCTGGTCCCGCCGGGCCCGTCTGACCGCCTCCAGCGCTAGCTTGCCCGCCATGGGCACGGTCTACGCGATCGCCAACCAGAAGGGCGGAGTCGGCAAGACCACCACCGCGGTGAACCTCGCCGCCTGCGTGGCTGAAGCTGGCTACGAGACGCTGCTGATCGACATCGATCCGCAGTGCAACGCCACCCTGGGGCTTGGCCTGGCCAAGGATGCCCCGGTCACGGTGTACGACGTCCTGATCGGCGCGACAACGCTGGAGGCGGTGATGCGCCCGACGGCGATCGAGCACCTCACCGTCGCCCCCGCCGGCCCGGATCTGGCCGGCGCCAACGTCGAGCTACCCCGGCAGCCGGGATCGGAGGCACGCCTGCGCGACGCCCTGGGCTCCGTGCGCGAGCGCTTCGCTTTTACCCTGCTCGACTGCCCCCCGTCGCTCGGCCCGCTCACGGTCAACGCGCTTGTGGCTGCCGACCGGGTGATCGTCCCGGTTCAGGCTGAGTACTTCGCCCTGGAGGGGCTGGCCGGACTGCTCGACACCCTCTCGCTGGTACAGCGGGAGCTCAACCCGCGACTGACTGTGGCCGGGATGCTGCTGACGATGCACGACGGCCGAACCCGCCTGGCCCAGGATGTGGAGCGCGAGGTGCGCCAGCACTTCCCGGAGCTGGTCTTCGAGACCGTCATCCCGCGCAATATCCGCATCGGCGAGGCACCCAGCTTCGGCAAGCCCGTCATCCATCACGATCCCCACTGCGCGGGCGCGGACGCCTACTTCGAGCTCGCCAAGGAGGTGGCCGCCCGTGGCTGAGCGCCAGAAGGGCATGGGGCGGGGCCTGGCGGCGATCCTATCGGTGGCGCCTCGGGCCGAGCCCGAGGAGCTTCGCCAGCTCCCCCCAGAGCTGATCACGCCCAACCCGAACCAGCCCCGCACCGCCTTTGGCGAGGAGTCGCTGCAAGCCCTGGCGGAGTCCATCAAGCAGCGCGGGGTGCTTCAGCCGGTGCTGGTGCGGCCCCTCCTCGGGGGTCGCTACGAGCTCGTGGCCGGGGAGCGCCGCTGGCGGGCGGCGCAGCTGGCCGAGCTGGAGACGATCCCCGCCGTCGTGCGCCATCACGACGATGCCGCCTCGCTGGAGGTGGCGTTGATCGAGAACATGGCCCGGGAGGATCTGAATCCGGTCGACGAGGCTCGAGCCTGCGCGGCCTTGGTGGAGGAGCTCGGTGTAACTCGGGAGGAGGTGGGCCTCCGCGTCGGGCGCAGCCGCGTGGCCGTGTCCAACCTGATTCGTCTGCTCGACCTTCCCGACGAGGTCCTGGGGCTGTTGGAGGAGGGCCGCCTGAGCGAGGGCCACGGCCGGGCGCTGCTGCTGGCCGCCGATCACGTGCAGCGGCGGGCGCTGGCGCGGCAGGCGGCCGTCGCGCAGTGGTCGGTCCGCGAGCTGGAGCGCCGCGCCCGGGGCGATGCCTCGGACTCGCCCGACCGAGCGGGCCGGCGTCTCCGTAGCCGCCGTGAACTACACCCCGATCAGGAGGCGGCGGTGGAGCAGATCAGCGACGCCCTCGGGCACGCCCTCGGCTGCGAGCTCGACGTGGCTGCTGCCGCCGGCGGCTTCCGGGTGCAGCTGAGAGTCGGGTCGCTGGACGAGGCGCTGGACCTCGCTCGCCGCCTGCGGGTCCGCGCCGTGCCCTGAGACAGCCGCTCACCGGCGGGGCTAGAATCGCCCCGGTGCATCCCGGGCGATTAGCTCAGTTGGTTAGAGCGCTTCTCTGATAAGGAAGAGGTCCCAGGTTCGAGTCCTGGATCGCCCACTAGCGGTTTCGCCTGGAAATTGGCGGGTTTTGGCGAGGTCGACGGGGCGGTGGTGGCTCGCCAAAGGACATCTTGGAAGCGGTTTGGAAGCCTGCTTGGAAAGGTCGCCGACCGCGATCTGCCCTCCCAACAGCTCGGTCGTCGCCCGCCTGCCGCGCGCTGAGGACGTTCGGTATGTGGCCGATCATCGGCACGGCGGTGTCGGGGAGCACCTCAGCCTGTGGCAGGAAATTGGTGCCGGGCGAAGGACGGTGGACGGGTTTGAAGGTCTCACGCGAGCGGGCCAGCGAAGACGGGCTCCTTGAGAGACGCTCCGCGAGCTCGGCGACCGGCAGCGGACCAGCTGTGAGGTGTCGCAGTACCTCCCACTGATCGGCCCGCAACGCTGGTGCCGGCTTGGGCATAGTTGCCACCCTTGCCAACGCTGGCACAGGGTGCACTGTTCGCTCTAACAGTCCGTCCGACTGTGTAGCGATACTATGGGACGTGAGCACACTCGAACGCGGCCGCCACGCGGTGGCCGAAGCCGGTTAGGACTCTACCGTGGCCGTGTCCCGCCCAGGAGCTGGGGCAGCCAGGTCCGGGCAGCGCTGCCGCAGTAGGCTAGCCATAGGCTCCTTGCCGTGCTTCCGCCTGGCTGGAGGCCTCAGCTGATGTACCACCTCTTCTTCAAGCTTGTCTTACAACGCATCGATGCAGAGCGCGCCCACGCGCTCGCGAAGCGCTCGCTACGCGTCGTCCGGGCGACGCCCGTTGGGCGCGCGATCGTGCGCTGGCTGGTGGGTCCGCCGGACCCGTGTCTAGAAACGCAGGCGCTCGGACTGACATTTCCGAGCCCAATTGGCGTTGGAGCCGGCGTCGATAAAGAGGCCGACTGGTTCGACGACTTGGGGGCCCTAGGCTTCGGCTTTGTCGAAGTCGGCACGATCACGGCCCAGTCTCAGGAGGGCAATCCGCGCCCGCGCGTTGAACGACTGGCCGACGACCGCGCAATCCTCAACAGGATGGGTTGCCCCAATCCAGGCGCAGCGATTGCTGCGGCGCGCTTAGCGCGTCGTCGCCCGCCCAGCATCGTGGGAGCCAATATCGGAAAGTCCATGCCGGTGTCCATCGAGGCGGCGAGCAGCGACTACCGGGCCTCGCTACGGCACCTAGCCCATATTTCTGACTACCTGGTCCTCAACGTCAGTTCGCCCAATACGCCTGGCCTGCGTGAGCTGCAGGATGTCGATCGGCTTCGCCGCCTAATCACGGACCTCCGCCATGAGTTGGCGGTCATGGGGTGCTCTGTGCCGCTGCTCATCAAGATCGACCCTGACCTCGAGGACGAGCACATCACCGACGTTGTCACGCTCGCCATCGAGCAGGGTGTGGCGGGCATCGTCGCTGTCAACACGACGGTCGACCGCGCTTCGCTCATCGTCGCGAGCCGGCGAGCTGCCCCTTTCGAAGATGGCGGGGTCTCCGGTGCGCCGCTTCGAGGCAGAGCAACCGAGGTTCTGCGCTCCATACGGAAGACTGCTGGTGACGGGCTTGTGCTGATTTCTGTGGGCGGGGTTGAAACCGCCGAAGACGTGTGGGAACGGATCGTCGCGGGGGCTACCCTTGTACAGGTCCACACCGCGTTCATCTACGAGGGGCCCGCATGGCCGAGTCGGGTCAATCGTGATCTAGCAAGGAAGGTCCGTGACGCTGGCTTCTCGTCTGTCCAGGAACTCGTCGGACTCGATGAACGCTCTCCGGGCAGTCGGGAGCGCCTGAATGGCAAGCTAGCCTCGGTGCGCGCCGTGGCTGCTCTGCACCAGAGCTGAAGTCGCCACGTCTGGTCGGCGGCTGGACCATTGGTGTTGGGCCGGCCCCGGCGGAATGAGATATTGAGTCGGGGAGAGCGACGAACCGAGGCACGGAAGTGGACGAGGAGATCGAGCCCAGTCAGCTGCTGGCGTAGGTCCGGACCGACTGGGTGTAGCGAGCCACGGTGCTCCGGTACTGGCCGATCTGCGTTCGCTTGGGCGCAGAGGTTGTCTGGCTTCGCAATTGAGTCAGCGTTGTCTTCAAGGTGTCCGCCTCGCGCACCGCGGTACCGGTGGCCGAACCGCCTGGGTTCGGCCTGCTGAATGCACCGGCCTGGTTTGCCTCTGCGCTCGGCCACAGGTGCGCGGGAACGCGCCCACACTAGAGCTCGAGGAGGCTGAGCTCGAGGATGTCGAGCTCCCAGGCGTCGGGCTTGAGGGCGTTGCGCTCGAGGAGGCTGCACTCGAGGACGTTGCACTCGATGTCGTCTGCGAACCGCCGCAGCCGCATAGCGCGAACATCACCACCAGCGCCGCTAGGGAACCACCGCCTGATGACCAGAGCCTACCCAAGAAAAATTCACGGCAACGGTGTCCTAGGGTGTCTCCCGTGCGGCCCATCTATTACCTGACGGTGTTCGTCCCGGCGGCGCTGGCACTGAAGTTCGCCCACGCCTCCGCGCCCCTGGTGTTCTTCTGCTCGGCGCTGGCGGTCGTGCCCGCCGCGGCGCTGATGAGCGAGACCACCGAGCAGCTCTCGGCCCGCGCCGGACCGGGCATCGCGGGGCTCTTGAACGTCACCTTCGGCAACGCCCCGGAGCTGATCATCGCCTTCTTCGCGCTCCTCGATGGCCTGCAGGAAGTCGTCAAGGCATCGCTCGTCGGCTCGATCATCGGCAACTCACTGCTGGTCCTGGGCGCTTCGATGCTCGCCGGCGGCTGGAACCGGACTCGCCAGACGTTTGACCGGACGGCCGCGCAGACCCACGCCGGCCTGCTGCTGGTCACGATCACTGCGCTCGTCCTGCCCGCCGTCCTGGTCCTGGCGCGGGGCGGGAGCCTTCCCATGGTCAGCGAGCTGCGCCACTCCTTTGGCAGCCAGCTCGACCACCTGTCGTTTGGCGTCAGCGTGGTCATGATCGCCATGTACCTCTCCGGGCTGTACTTCTCGCTTCGCACCCACAAGGACCTGTTCAACCCGGAGCAGGAGGCCGAACCGGACCGCGCCGTCTGGTCGGTGCGCAGATCGATGCTCACGCTCGCCGGCGCCGGCGTGCTGGTCGGCGTCATGAGCGACCTGCTCGTGGGCTCGATCGAACGCGCCTCCCACGACATCGGTCTCTCGCAGTTCTTCGTCGGCGTGTTCGTGGTGGCGATCGTCGGCAACGCCTCCGAGCACTACGTCGCGATCGTCATGGCCATGAAGGACAAGATGGACCTCGCCGTCAACATCGCGATCGGCTCGAGCGCCCAGATCGGCCTCTTCGTCGCCCCGGTCCTGGTGATCCTCTCGTTCGCGTTCGGACCGGCACCGATGGACCTCGTCTTCAACGCAGCGGAGATCGCGGCGCTGGTCTTCGCCGGGCTCGTCTCCACCACGCTCATCGCCGACGGCGAGTCCACGTGGTTCGAGGGGGTTCAGCTACTTGGGGTCTACGCCCTCGTGGGGCTCGTCTTCTACTACTCCTGAGCTGCGGCGGCGAGGTCGCGCGCGGCGCGCCGGTCGTGGCGCCGCTGCGCCAGCGCGGCTGCCAGCACGCTGAACTCGAAGAGCAGGTACAGCGGCACCGTCTCCAGCAGCATCGTGATGGCGTCGCCGGGCAGCACCGCGGCCACCGCCGCGCAGGCCGCAACCGCGTAGCGGCGGTTCTGTCGCAGCTGTTGGACAGTGAGGACTCCAGCCTGGGTGACGGCCATGATTGCCACCGGCAGCTCGAACAGCAGCCCCATCGCCAGCATCGTGGTGGCGGCGAACTTGTAGTACTGGCTGGCCTGCACGAGTACGTTGAACTGGCCGCTGTTGAAATTCTGGAAGAAGTGCACCGCCGCTGGGAGCACGACGAAGTACCCGAAGCCGACGCCGACCACGAACAGCAGCGGGACGGCCATCGCCAAGGGCAGCATCCCACGCCGGTGCCGGGGGTCGAGCGCCGGCATGAAAAAGGCGTAGGCCTGGTGGAGCAGCACCGGCAGCGACAGCATCAAGGCGAAGATCAGCGTCACGGTCAGCGTGGTCGTGAACGGCTCACCGATGCCGAGCGTCACCGGCCTGTCGCCCTGGGGGGGCGCCGAGAGCGCGGCGACGTCACGGTCGAGCTGGTGCTGCACGGCGCCCAGGGGTGCGCCCGCCGCGGAATGCGGCCGCTCGGTGGCCAGCACCTTGGCGACCGCCCGCAGCTGCACGGCCACGTCCCGAGCCCCCAGCTGCACCCGGTAGGTGGCTCCCAGCGGGCCGTGGCCATCGCGGACCTGCTGCTGGGTCTGATGGGCCAGGGGCGAGTCGATCAGGTGCAGCAGCCGGTGGTTCTGCCAGAAGCAGAAGCCAAACGCGACCACGAGCGTGATCAGTGACACGATCAGGCGCGTCCGCAGCTCGTCGAGGTGACCGACGATGCTGAGCTCGTCCTCGTGGCCGACTGCCCGCAGCGCGCTCGCCAACCGCCGCGCCCGCATGGCACGCATGACCGACATCATTCGTCTTCAGGACCGGAGTGCTCGGGAGGCCCGCCGGGGCCTCAGGCGACCGGCGTGGCGCTGGGGTGATCCGTGGTCGAGGCCGGCGCAGTCGCGGCGTGATCGGCCGCGGAGTCCGTCGTCGCCGGATGCGGAGGAGCCTCGGAGAGCTCGGCGCCGGGCTCGCTGCCGTTGATCGAATCCTTGAAGCCACGCAGCCCGGAGCCGAGGGAGCGGCCCATCTCGGGCAGGCGCTTGGCGCCGAAGACCAGCAGCAGGATCACCAGGAGAAAGGCGATGTGAAGTGGATTGTCAAGTCCCATGAGAGTGTCCTTCCGGTTCAATCGAAGTGCGGGGGTGAGGCTTTCAGCGTAGGGCCAAAAACCGCGTGGTGGCGCGGCCCGCCGCGGCGGGGGGGGCCAGGCGGGACCGCGCCATCACGTCTGAGAAGGCCTAGCCCTTGATCAGCGGACCGGCCTTGGCCAGTACCTGCGCCTTGCTCATCGGCTTGTCGAAGCCCCCGTTGGGGACCACCGACTTGCCGGTCAGCACGCCGATTGCGGCGGCGTGACGCGCCTCGACCTGGACGATCGAGCCGGCGGCGGCCAGGTACTGCGGGTTCGAGAGTGCAGGGCCAGCTCCGTTGTAGGCGCCGACGCCGGTGTTCTCCAGCACGTAGGCGAGCTTCAGGAAGCTGGCCTGGTTGGTGACCGGGAACACGAACTTCGGCTTCTTGGCCGGCATGCCGCCGGCTGCGGAGATGGCCTTGGTCAGCGCGTCGACGTGCTGCTGCTCGTGATCGGCGAGCAACGCCGCGAGCTTCTTTGCCTCGCCGCTGAGCCCGACCGTCTTGGCCTTGTGCTTGTAGAAGTCCGTCTCCAGGTACTCGAGCGTCAAAGCGAAGTTGAGGATGTCGACATCCCCTCCGCCACCGGCTGCCAGCGCGCTGCTGATCCACGGCGCGACGGCCGTGGCTCCGTAGGCTGCGCCTGCGGCCATCGCGCCCCGCAGCAGAAAGCTGCTGCGGGTGACGCCCTGAACCTCGACAGCGCCCAACTCGGGGCTGGCGATCTCGGTATTTCTCATCTGAGTGTTTCCTCTCTGAAGTTGCTGTCGGCCTGTACTAGGCGATGAAGGGCTTCACGGCGGCCAGGACCTGGTCCATGGTCATCGGCTTGGCGAACGCGCCGTCGGGGGTCGGCGACATCTTGAGCAGCAGGTTCAGCGTGGCGGCATGACGCGCCTCCACCGTGTGGATGGCCAGTGCGGCGGCGAGAATCTGCTTGTCCTTGATGTTGCCCGCCTGGCCCAGATAGGCCGAGGCGCCAAGGTTCTCCACCGTCGCGGCCAGCTTGGCCACCGATGCCGCGCTGCCGAGCGGGAACTTGCCCTTCGGCTTGGCCGCGGCCTTGCCCATGCTCATGGCGACCTTGTGCAGCGCCTTCACATGCTCGTGCTCCTCAGAGCCGAAGATCTTGAGCACCGAGGCCGTCTTGCCGTTGAAGAGGCCGCTCTTGATCACCTTGTCGTAGAACTGGGCCTCGAGGTACTCGAGCGTGAGCGCGTAGTTGACGATCGACAGATCGCCGCCCGCACTCGCGCTGGAGCTGGAGGCGCTCGAGCTGGAGCCCGAGGAGCCCGAGGCGGACGCGCTGGAGCTGCTGGAGCTGCTGGAGCTGCTGGAGCTGCTGGAGCTGCTGGAGCTGCTGCCGCAGGCGGCGATGAAGGTGCCCAGCGCAGTAGCGGCGGCACCGGCGCCCATGGTCTTGCCGGCCATCTTCAGGAACTTCTTGCGGGCGACATCGTCGCGCGCCAGCTCCAGGACAGCGCCCTCGGCCGGTCGCTCTGGCGTAGTGGTGGATTCGGTCATCGCTTCTCCCTATTCTGGCCCGAGTGCGTACGCTCGGGTTCGACCTCTCTACGGGAGAAGCGAGCCGGTGGATCACACTGATCCCCATCGTGCGCCCGCGCGTATGCGGGGTATGACCCCATCCCTCAGAGCCGCCGGCGCCGCCGGGACGGCGACACTCGCCGCACTGCTCCTGGCCGCCTGTGGCTCCAGCAGCTCAAGCTACAGCTCCAGCGGGGGGAATGCGAGCTCCGGCCAGCCCACCGCATCTACGCCCGCACGCGCCCCCGCAGGCGCGTCCAAGAAGCAGGTGGAGGTGACAATCAAGAGCTACGCCTACCACCCGGCGGCGCTGACCGTGGCCTCCGGGACCCGCATCACCTTCGTCAACCAGGACCCGACGGCCCACACCGCTACCGCGATCGGCTCCCAGAAGCTCGACACGGGGACGCTCAACTCCGGGCAGCGAGCCACGGTGACCGTGACCGCCCCCGGGACCTACAGCTACATCTGTCAGTTCCACGCGTTCATGCGCGGCACCGTCACCGTCACCGGGTAGCTCCTCCGGCGGGCAGGGACCCGCATCCCGCCGCCGCGCCGCGCCGCGCCGCGACACAGGATTGCGTCAGGCGGCGGTGCGCAGCGACTCGAGCTCGGTGCTGCCGGCCAGACGGCGCAGACCCTGCTCCTCGAGCGCCCGCGCCTGCTCGAGGGAGATCCCCAGCTCGCTGCCAGTCTGGCGCAGGCTCCGCGGCTCGTCACCGGTGAGGCCGAAGCGCAGGCGGATCACGCTCCGCTCATCCGCGGGCAGCTGATTGACGACGGCGTTCACCTGCTGATCGCGCTGGCTGCTGGCGACCTCCTCGATCGGCTCGGGGCGCTCGCTGGCCAGGAGATCTCCGAGGGCGGTCTCGCCGTCCTCGCCGACCGGCTGATCCAGGCTGGCCAGCCCGCGGCCGAGCTCGCGAAGCTCGCTCACCTCGTCCACGGTCAGCTGCGCCGCCGTGGCGATCTCCTCGTCGGTGGGCTCACGGCCCAGTCTGGTGTTCAGCTCGCTCTCGATCTTGCGGACCTTGACCTGGCGCTGCGCGACGTGCACGGGCACGCGGATCGTGCGTCCGTGATTCTGCAGGCCACGCTGGATCGCCTGCCGGATCCACAGCGTTCCGTAGGTGGAGAACTTGAACCCCTTGCGCCAGTCGAACTTCTCCACGGCGCGGATGAGGCCGAGCATCCCCTCCTGTACGAGGTCCTCCATCGGCAGGCCGTGGCCCTGGTAGCGCCGGGCCTGGGAGACGACCAGGCGCAGGTTCGCGCTGATCATGCGGTCCTTGGCCGCCAGGTCACCGCGCTCGATGCGCTGCGCCAGCTCGACCTCCTCGGTCGCGGTCAGCAGCGGATGCGCGCGAGCCCGGCGCAGGAACAGGTCCAGCGAGTCCGCGCCGACGACGGCGCTGGTGGCCGCCGTATCGCTGACGAGCTCGGCACGCAAACCCGCATGGGCGGTCTGCCGGCGGGTCTGCCGGCGGTTGGTGCCACGCGTCACCCGCTTGGAGGCGTTGGCTTGATTCGGTTGACGCAGGTCGCCGCGGGCGCGCGGGGCGCCGTCACGACCATGGGATTCAAAGCTGCTCACGACAAACTCCGATAATTCGCGTTCGATCAGTATCGAATCATAGCAGTTGTTCGACGTTAATCGAACAACCACCGACTCGGTTCTCCAACGCCCGCCAGAAGGCCGTAACCTCCCTGCAGAGAGCCGGAAACCCTGCACGGCGAGGGACAGCTGAGAGAGATCTGGATAGCCCTCCTGGCGCGACGTGCCCATCTTCTGTTACCCCGGAAGCGGGGTTTGGCAACACCATATACTTGCGCCACCCCGCCGATGAGGAGCACGACGTGCAGGAGATGGTGATCTACGGTGTGAGCTTCGACATGGTCGGTAAACAGCCGATCGTGTTGCTGAAGACCGTCGAGAGCAACAAGTTCCTGCCGATCTGGATCGGACATCCAGAGGCCGCGGCGATCCTGATGAAGCTCCAGGGCGCCTCGACTCCCCGTCCGATGACCCACGATCTGCTCTCGGACGTGCTCGGCGAGCTGGAGGTGGAGTGCACCCGCGTCGCGGTCACGGAGTTGCGGGAGAACACCTTCTACGCCTCCATCACCCTGCGCGCGGCCGGACGGGACCTGGAGATCGACTCCCGGCCGAGCGACGCGCTGGCGCTGGCCGTTCGCTCCGGCGCCCCGATCTTCGCCGCCGACGAGGTCATCGTCGAGTCGGCGATCGAGTTCGAGCACGAGGTGGAGGACACCGAGGAGGTAGTGGAGAAGTTCAAGGACTTCCTCGATCGGGTCACGCCGGAGGACTTCGCCGGCGAGGGCTCCTAGCGTCAGCGCGCGGCGGCCTGCGCCCCCGGCCGCGGGTCAGTCACGCTGGGTCTCGATCCTCATCGCCGGCCGGCGGCCCCCAGGATCCGATCGATCAACTCGTCGAACCCGATGCCGGCGGCGTCGGCGGCCTGGGGCAGGAGGCTGGTACCGGTCAAGCCCGGGATCGGGTTGAGCTCGAGGACATACAGCTCCCCGCCGGCGCGGTCCATCATCAGGTCCACGCGGCCGAAGCCCGAGCAGCCGAGCAGCCGGTAGACAGCCAGCGCCGTTTCCTGGGCGCGCTGCGCGAGGGAACCATCCAGATCGGCCGGGCACACGAAGCGCGTGCGTCCGATCTCGTAGCGACTCTCGAAGTCGTAGAAGTCCTCCTGCTGGGGGAGGGCCTCCACGATCGGCAGCGCGCGCGGAACGCCGCGCTCCTCGATGATCGAGACGGCCAGCTCCCTTCCGGCGACGTAGCGCTCCAGCAGCACCTTGCGGTCATACGAGAAGGCGGCCACCAGCGCGGCCGGAAGATCGGCACCGGTGCGGGCGAACTTGATCCCCAGGGCCGAGCCCTGGCTGGCGGGCTTGACGACGATCGGGAACCGGAGTCGCTGCTCGATCGCCGGCAGGGCCTGAGCCGCGCCGAGCTCCTTGAACGCGGTCTCGTTGAAGGCGAAGAAGTCAGGTGTGGCGATGCCGGCGTCGCGCATCGCGTGCTTGGCCAGCACCTTATCAGCGGCGCGGATGCAGGCTGAGACGCCCGAGCCGGTGTAGGGGATGGCCATCACCTCCAGCAGCTCCTGCACGGTGCCGTCCTCCCCGTCGCGACCGTGCAGGGCCACGAAGGCGACCTCTGGGGCGGCGCCGCTCAGCTGTTGCATGAGGTCGTTGCCGACGTCGATCGGGATCACCGTGTGCCCGCGGCGCTCCAGCGCGTCCTGCACGCGCGCGCCCGATTTCAGCGACACCTGACGCTCTAGCGAGCGTCCGCCCTTGAGCACCGCGACGCGTCGCAGGCCCCCGTTTGACCCGGCCGGCGCCGCGGGGCTCACGCGCCGCGCTCGCCGCCGGCGCGCTTGCGCGGCAGCTGCAGCACCGTCGCCAGCTCGGCGTCCGGCGCCGGGGTATCGCCCGACCGCTCAGGCGGCTGCGGCGGACGAGCGGCCTTGGCGGCGGGGGCGGGAGCGCTCCCGGTGAGCGTGCCGTAGAGGGCGACCTGCTCGCGCACGACCTCGCCGATCCGCCGCACCCCCTCCCGGATCTCCTCCTCGCCCACGCCGGAGAAGTTCAGCCGCATCGACGAGCCACCACGCCCGTCGACGAAGGCGGCCCGCCCGGGCACAAAGGCCACGTGCTCCTGGAGTGCGCGCGCCAGCAGGTCAGTGGTGTCGATGTAGGCCGGCAGCGTGGCCCAGATGAACAGGCCGCCCTGAGGATGGGTCCAATGCGCTTCGCGCGGGAAGTGCTCGGCCAGCGCGTCGAGCATCACGTCGCGCCGGCGGCGGTAGATCTCGATCAGCGAGCGGACGTAGTCCTCCCACGGGCCGGAGTCGAAGTAGGCGCTCACGAAGTACTGGGAGATCGAAGAGGAGCAGAGGTCCGAGGCCTGCTTGCCGATGTTCATCTTGGCCAGCACCGGGGCAGGTGCCGCGGTCCACCCCAGGCGCACGCCGGGGGAGAGGATCTTGGAGAAGGTGCTGGCGTAGATCACGAAATCGCGGTCCAGCGAGTACAGCGTCGGCAGCGGCTCGCCCTCGTAGCGGAGCAGGCCGTAGGGGTTGTCCTCCAGCACCAGCAGCTCGCGCTCGGCGGCCAACGCCACCAGCTCGCGGCGACGCTCCAGGGACATCGTCACCCCGGCGGGGTTGTGGAAGTTCGGCACGGTGTAGATGAACTTCGGTCGCCGGCCGTCCGCTTCTAGCTGCGCCAGCGTCCGGCGGAGCTCGTCGATCTGCATCCCGTCGCGATCCATCGTCACCTGCACCACGTCGGCCTGATAGGCGCCGAAGGTCGGCACCGCGCCGGGGTAGGTCGGCGCCTCGGTGACGACCACGTCGCCGGGATCGACGAGGGTCTTGCACACGAGGTCGATCACCTGCTGACCGCCGGTGGTGACGAGCACTTCGTCGGGGTCGATGTCCATGCCCTCGGCGCCCATCACCTGGGCGATGCAGCGCTTTACGACCGCCAGGCCCTCCGTGGGGCCGTACTGCAGGGCGCGGGCACACGACTGCGCCGCCACGGTGCCCATCAGCGAGGCGAGGGACTCCGGCGGGAAGGTGGAGGTGTCCGGCAGCCCCCCGGCCAGGGAGATCACGTCCCGGCGCTCGATCAGCGCCATCAGGTCACGCATCGCCGAGGACTTCATCACCGTCGTGCGCTGCGCGAAGAGCGACGCGTAGCGTTCTATGTCATGGGCCGTGGAGCGCTCCCGACGGCCCCCCGCCCCCGTGCCCCCGGGACCGGAGCCGGAGCTCATCCTCGCCTCTGCACTATCTTCACGCCTCGGCACGGTAGCGCACCATGCATCTCGCATTCGACATCTTCCAGGGCATCGGCGTAGCCGCGGCGGTCGGGATCCGGCCGTTCCTGCCCGCGCTGATCGTGGGGGGTCTGGCCGCCGGTGACGTGGAGATCCACTTCACCCGCACAGACTTCTCTTTCCTGCAGAGTGCGCCTTTTCTGCTCGCCCTCGTGGTCCTGGCGGGCCTGCTCGCGCTTGCCGAGCGCCGGCTGAGCTCCGAGTTGCTGGCGAGCAGGCCGGCGGTGACGGTGCTGGCGCTGGCCGCCGCCGCGCTGGGCGCGCTGCTGTTCGCCGGCTCACTGGCCCGCGGCGGCTACGTCTCCTGGCCGGGTCTGATCGGCGGTGTGCTGTGCGTTGCGATCGGGATTCTCGCCACCCGCCCGCTATTCTCCCGCGTGCGCGCCCGCCTGGACCGTGCCTCCGCCGCGGCGGTGCCGCTGTACGCCGAGGCCGTGGCGCTGCTGCTGGCGGCGCTGTCGGTCCTCGCCCCGCCCGTGGGCCCGATCGCGGTTGCCCTGCTGCTGTGGCTGTTGGTCGCCGGCCGGCGGCGTGAGGGCCAGAAGTACGCCGGTCTGCGAATCCTCAGGTGAGCTCGGGTACCCCCCAGAAGCTCGTCCTGGTCGTGATCGACGCGCTCAAGCCGGCGATGCTGGAACGGGCGATCGCGGCCGGTCGGGCGCCGGCGCTACGCCGGATCCAGCAGGAGGGCGTCTACGTGAACGACTGCGTGGCTGCCTTTCCCTCGGTGACTCCGGTCTGCGCCGCGACCATCACCACCGGGGTGGGCCCCGACATGCACCATATCCCCAGCATGAACTGGTACCACCGGGACGAAGCGCGCTACGTCGAGTACGGGTCGAGCTTCTCCGCCAGCCGCCAGTTCGGCGTCCTGCGCTCGCTCACCGACACCGTCTACCGGATGAACGCCGAGCATTTGTCTCCACATGTGAACACGGTGTTCGAGTCCCTCGACGACGCCGAGGTCCGCACCGCGGGCACGACCTACCTGATCTACCGGGGGCGCCACCAGCACGAGGTCGCCAACGAGACGGCGCTGGCCCGGATCGTCACCTCCACGCTCTTCCGCCGCACGATCGACGGCCCCCAGGAGCTGTTCTACGCCGACATCTACGCCAGCCGCAAGACCGGTTGCCGCGGTCAGCTCGGGATGCCGGGGATTCGCGATCAGCACACCGGGTGCGTCGGCGCCTACTTGGTGGAGAACGACCTGTTCGACTTCATGCTCTTCTCCCTGCCCGACAACGACGCCTACTCGCACAAGAACGGACCGCACGCGCAGGTGACCTCGATCGCGGCCGCAGACCGACAGCTGGAGCGGCTGATGCACGCTGCCGGCGGTCCCGACGCCTTCTTGTCCGAGCACGCGGTGATCGTCACCTCCGATCACTCACAGGCTTCGGTGGAGGAGCGGATCCGTCTGGACAGGGCCTTCGCCGAGTTCGACGTGGCGGCACCCGGAAGCGCGCGGGCCGCGGAGGGCGAGGTGGCCATCAGCCCCGCCCAGCGGTCGGCGATGGTCTACCTCCTGGACGAGGATCGGCGTGAGGAGCTGCTGGATCGCGCCGTGCGCGCCGTGAGCGACCTGGAGGGGGTGGACCTGACGATGTGGTGCCGTAGCGTTGGCGCCGACGAGGCCGTGGTGGTCAGCTCGCGCGGCGAGCTGCGCTTTGCCCCCGGCGACGACGTGGAGGATCTGCGCGGAGCCCGCTGGAGTGTCGAGGGCGATCTCAACGCCCTCTCGGCACAGGTACAGGACGGGCGGTTCCTCAGCGCGGACTACCCGGACGCGCTGACCCGGATCTGGTCGGCGCTCTGCTGCCCGACCGCCGGAGATGTGCTGCTCTCGGCCGCTCCGGGCTACGAGTTCGTCGACTGGGGCGGCGCCGACCACGTCGGCGGCGGTAGCCACGGCTCGCTGCACCACTCGGATTCGCTGGGGGCTCTGCTGTGGTGCGGCACGGGTCCCGACGATCGAACCGCCCACGAGCAATGGTCGCTGCGTGACGTCACGCCGATGGTGCGCGAGCACTTCGACATCGCCCATTAGGAACCGTTAGCCTCCCGGCGCTCTTAGCCTTCCCTCACGCGCCGTCGATACATTCTTGCCCCATGTCCGATGATTTCGCCCCTGCCATAGAGCTTCCGTTCAGCGTCCGAGTCCGCGCCGGGGTGCGCCACACCCGTAACTGGCTGCAGCTGATGCGCTTCGCCGCCGTGGGCGCCAGCGGCTACGTCGTCAACCTCGTCGTCTTCGCCGCCTGCGTTCACCTGCTGTCGACCGACTACCGGATCTCCTCGGTGATCGCCTTCTTGGTGGCCGTGGTCAACAACTTCTGGCTCAACCGCCACTGGACCTTCGACGCCCGCCACCAGCACGCGGTCCGCCAGGGCGCGCGCTTCTTCGCCGTGTCCCTGCTGGCCTTCGTCTTCACCTACGTGGTACTGATCGCCCTGGTCGACGGCCTGGGCGTCAGCAAGGTGCCCGCTCAGGCGGTTGCCGTCGTGGCCGGAATGCCCCTCTCCTTCCTGGGGCAGAAGCTCTGGAGCTTCAAGGGCTAGCACGAGCACGGCGGCTGAGGCCGGCGCTCGCGCTGGCCGCGCTCCTGCTGGCCCTCGCCCCCGGGCTGGCTCGGGCGGCGCTCAGCGCTGCCGTGACCGATCCGGGCGCGCCGGTGCTGGTCGAAGATCCGCTGCACCCGCCGGCGGGCTACCGGCTCAGCGGCGCAGAGGTCCGCCGGATCGCCGCGCGTGACCCGAAGATCCGCGCGGAGCTCCGCCGCCACCCCCTGGCCCGCCCCTACGAGTACACCAAGGGCCCGGGCCGCTGGCAGGTGAGCTGGTTCTCGGCCGGCCCCAAGGCCAAGGAGCTGGCCCAGGTGTACGTCGAAGACGCCAGCGGCACGGTCACCGAGACCTGGACCGGGTTCCAGGTGGCGTGGACGATGGCGCGCGGCTACCCCGGCGCCTTTGGGCGAAAGGTGACCGCCTGGTACGTATGGCTCCCCATGTGCCTGCTGTTCGCCCTGCCCTTCCTGTCCTTGCGGCGAGGCCGGCGGCGCCCGTCGCTGCTGCACCTGGACCTCGCCGTCCTGCTGGCCTTCTCGGTCTCGCTGGCCTTCTTCAACCACGCGCAGATCGGCCTGTCAGTCCCCCTCGCCTATCCCTGCCTGCTGTACCTGCTGATCCGGATGCTGCTACTGGCTGCCGGCCGGGGCCGGCCGCGGCAGCCGCTGGCGCTGCTGGTCCCGGCCAGCTGGCTGGCGATTGCGGTGATCTTCCTGGTTGGCTTCCGCGTGGGCCTGAACGTCGCCGACTCCAACGTGATCGACGTCGGCTACGCGGGCGTCATCGGCGCCGACGAGCTGCTCCACGGCCACCACCTGTACGGAGGGTGGCCGCGGGACAACGTCAACGGCGACACCTACGGGCCGGTGAACTACCTCGCCTACGTCCCCTTCCGCGCCGTGCTGGGCTGGAGCGGCAGTTGGGACAGCTTGCCCGCCGGCCACGGCGCGGCGGTCGCCTTTGACCTGCTGACGCTGATCGGCCTGTTCTTCCTCGGACGGCTCACGCGCGGGCCGACGGCCGGCATCGTGCTGGCCTACGCCTGGGCCTCATACCCCTTCACGCTGTACGCGCTCAGCTCGAACAGCAACGACTCGCTGGTGGCGATGCTGGTGGTGCTCGCCCTGCTGCTCGTGCGCTGGGCGCCGGCTCGGGGGGCAGCGGCGGCCCTGGCGGGGCTGACCAAGTTCGCGCCGCTGGCACTGGCGCCCCTCTTGCTGCGCGGAACCGGGGCACCGCCGCGGCGCCGAGCGTCGCTGGGCTTCGGTCTCGGCTTCGCCGCCGCTGGCGTGGCCGCGATGTTGCCGGTGCTGCTCGGCGACAACCTCCACGCCTTCTGGCGGGACACGATCTCCTACCAGGCCGGCCGCGGGTCGCCGTTCTCGGTCTGGGGGCTGTGGGGCGGGCTCGGCCTGGAGCAGCACCTGGTGCAGGGGTCGGCCGCGGCGCTGGCCCTGGCCGCCGGCTGGCTGCCGCGCCGGCGCGGGATCACCGAGGTGGCGGCGATGGGCGCCGCGGTGCTGATCGCCGTCCAGTTGGGGATATCGCACTGGTTCTACCTGTACATCCCGTGGTTCTTCCCTCTGGCGATGCTGGCGTTGGTGTGCGCTCATCCCCGCGAGGGCCCACCGGTCGATGGCGGGCAGGCGGCGGCGCCCGCCCCCGCGCCCGTGGCGGTGGGCGCCCTCAGCTGACCCCGGGGGCCGGCAGCAGCAGCTGCTCGATCGAGTCCGCCCGCATCGGCGCGCTCGCCCGGATCAGCACGGCGCCGAGCCAGGGGTCCTCCTCGGAGGTCTCGAACTTGACCGGCATCTTGGTGATCATCGATTGCAGGGCCTGCTCACGCTTGACGCCGATCACCCCGCCGCGGGGACCGGTCATGCCGACGTCGGTGATGTAGGCGGTACCGCCCGGCAGCACCCGTGCGTCGGCGGTGGGAACGTGGGTGTGAGTGCCCACGACGGCCGTGACCCGGCCGTCGAGATGCCAGCCCATCCCAATCTTCTCGCTCGTAGCCTCGGCGTGGCAGTCCACCAGCAGGTGGTCTGTGCGCTCCCGCAGGGAGTGCAGCGCGGCGTCGACCTCGGAGAAAGCCGGCCGGCCGGCGTTCATGAAGAGGTTGCCCGATACTGAGATCACGCCCAGGCGCACGCCGTCGCGGGTGACTACGCAGGTTCCGTGACCGGGCTGGCTGGCCAGGAAGTTGACCGGGCGCAGGATCCGCTCCTGCGCGTCGAGGTAGGGGTAGACCTCCCGGTGGCGGTAGGTGTGGTTGCCGAGGGTGATCACGTCGACTCCCGAGCTGAACAGGCTCTCGGCGATCTTGGAGGTGATGCCGATCCCGCCGGCGGCATTCTCGCCGTTGACGACCACGAAAGTCGGCGCCAGCTGCTGCCGGACATCGGGCAGCAGCGCCAGCAGTGTTCGCCGGCCGAGCCCGCCGACGATGTCGCCGACGAAGAGGATGCTGATCGCCTCTGCCATCACGCCTTTCAGGGGCGCATACTTCCAGTTACATGCTCTTCAGGCTTTCCCGGTCAGCGCAGCGCCCCGATGCACCCTCCCGGCGCGATGCCCTCGAGGACGGGGCGCAGGAGCCGCCGCCCGCGGGCGATCCCACCTCGCTGCCACCCGACCACACGGGCACCGAGTCCGCCGTGGCTCCGACGGTCCTGCCGCGCTGGATCCAGCTCGTGCTGCTGCCGATCGCCCTGCTGGCGCTGTGGGCACTGGCGCGAGCCGCGGGCACGGTGCTGCTGATCCTGGTCGCGGCCAGCACCGCGGCGCTGATCCTCAACCCCCTGGTGAGAAAGATCGAGCGGCCGCGGGTGCCGCGGGGGGTGGCGATCTTCGCCGTCTATTTGGCCGGCTTTGCCATCCTCGGCGGGGCCGGAGTCCTGGTCTCCAACCCCATCAGCACCCAGGTCAGCCGTCTGCAGCGCGATGTCCCGCAGCTCGTGCAGCAGGCCAATCGCAGCGTGGCTCACGTGCAGAACTGGCTGGATAGCAACGGCATCAAGATCTACGTGCAGAAGCAGGGTCAGACCGCGCTCCAGACGCTGCAGAGGAGCGTGCTCAAGCGTTCCGGCGACATCGTCTCCTTCTCGAGGGATCTGCTCTCGCAGATCGTGACTTTCTCCTTCGATCTCGTGCTGGTGCTGGTGCTCTCGGTGTATTTGCTCCTCTACGGCCGGGACATCGGACGCCTGGTCAGGCGGATCATGCCCACCGGTGACGGCACCTCCGAGGACGACTTCCCGCTGCTGGTCCAGCAGGCGGTGTTCGGCTACGTGCGCGGCCAACTGCTCTTCAGCGTGATCATGGGCACGAGCGCCGCGTTGACGCTGTGGATCTTCGGCCTCCTGGGGATCTTTCCCAACGGCGCCCATTACGCGCTGTTCTTCGGCGCGTTCTACGGCCTGATGGAGTTCATCCCCTACATCGGGCCGATCATCGGGCCGTTGCCGGCGATCCTCGTGGCGCTGTTCAACGATCCCATCAGCGCCGTCTCGGTGATCCTCATGTTCGTGGCCCTGCAGCAGGTGGAGGGCCACATAGTGGCGCCCCAGGTGTTCCGGATCTCCCTGCGGATCAACCCGATCCTAATCATCCTCGGCCTGCTGATCGGCTATCAGCTGTACGGGATCATGGGGGCCCTGGTGGCGCTACCGGTGGCGGCCGTGATCCGCCAGACGGTGATCTACCTGCGCCGGCACCTCGTGCTGGAGCCCTGGGCGGTGAATGCGGCGGGCGGCGGCCCGTTGACGCTGCTCGCCGACCGCTGCCCGGGCTGCGGGTCGGCGACCGGTCCGGCCGACGCCTTCTGCCGCATCTGCGGCACGGGGCTCTCACCCGGCGCGCCGCGCGCGGGCGCCCCGCGGTAGCCACGGGTGCCTCAAGCCTGTACTAGCCTGCCCGAGCGCGTGCCCAACGTAATGCCAGAAGGAGCGAGCAGTCCCACGCTGGCGGTCAGCGCGCTGACGCGTCGCTTCGGCGAGCGCACCGCACTGCACGAGATCAGCTTCGAGCTCCGGGCGGGGGAGGTGATCGCCATCATCGGTCCCAACGGGGCCGGCAAGACGACGCTGCTCTCGATCCTGGCCGGGGTGCTGGCCCCCGACGAGGGTGAGATCACCGCCTCGGCTGGGGACATCGGCTGGGTCCCCCAGCAGCCCGCGCTCTACTCCAAGCTCTCGGTGGTCGAGAACCTGCGCCTGTTCGCCCGCCTGGAGCGGGTGAGCGATCTGGAGACGGTGGTGATCCAGATGCTGGAGCAGACCGGCCTGACCGATCGCGCCGAGGAGCAGGTGGGCAGGCTCTCGGGCGGAAACCAGCAGCGGGTCAACATCGCCATCGGCCTGCTGCGCGAGCCGTCGGCACTGCTGCTCGACGAACCCTCGGCCTCGCTGGATCCGCGCCAGCGCGAGCGGCTGTGGGAGTTCATCGGGAGTCTCGCCGGCCGCGGCACGACCGTCGTCTTCACCACCCACAACGTCGCCGAGGTGGAGCGCTACGCCGACCGCGTGCTGGTGCTGGTCGACGGCGAGCTGCTCTTCACCGGGACCCCCGGCGAGCTCCAGCGGGCCGCGGCGGATCAGCCGGCGCGGGACTTCGAGACCGCGTTCGTGCGCTTCCTGCACGACCGGGGTCACTGAGAGCGCAGGCCACGATGCGCTGGCTGCTGCTCAAGGACCTCCAGATCCTCAGGCGCTCGCCGCTGCTGGTGGGGCTGCTGGTGGCCTACCCGATCGTGATCGCGCTGATGATCGGCTTCGCTCTCTCCAGCCCGCCGGGCAAGCCCAAGGTGGCGTTCCTCAGCGAGGTGGCCCCCGGCCAGGGGAAGATAAGCCTGGGCCACCAGCAGATCAACGTCTCCCAGTACGCCAGCCAGCTCTACGGCGCCATCGACCCGGTCAAGGTCCAGTCGCGTGACGAGGCGATTGCCAAGGTGAAGAACGGCCAGGCGCTGGCGGCGCTGATCGTGCCCAGTGATATCACCGCTCAGCTTCAGAGCCTCATCACCACGGGGGTCGGCAGTCCCACGGTGGAGCTGATCCTCAACTCCCGGGATCCGCTCGATCGCCAGTTCGTCGACCAGGCGGTCAAGGCACGTCTGGGCGACGTCGAGCAGGCCGTCTCCAAGCAGGTGCTGGGAGTCGCCACCAGCGACCTGCGCCAGGTGCTGGACGGCGGCTCGATCCAGTTACTGGGCCAGAGTTTCCCGCTGCTGGGCCTGCGCAACTCCCGCACCATCCTGCAGGCCACCGCGACCTCGCTGCCGGCCCGGTCTCCGCTGCGAACCGGGCTGCGCCAGGTGGTCGACTTCGCCAACCTGGCGATCCAGGGCCTGGGCTTCGCCAGCCCCGTCCTGGGATCGATCGGCACCCCACTGACCGTCGATCAGACTGAGCTGGCGGGGCGCACGACACCGACCGACACCTATGCGGCCGCGATCGCCGTGGTGTTCTCGCTGATGTTCGTGACGGTGCTGCTGGCGGCTGGGATGCTGGCGCTCGAGCGCTCCGAGAACGCCTATGCCCGGCTGGTCCGCGGGCCGATCACGCCGGGGCGGCTGCTGTGGTCGAAGATCATCCTCGCGGCGGGGTGTGCGGCGGCGGTCAGCCTCGTCATGTCCGTGTTCCTGGGCCTGTTCGTGCATCTCGACTGGGCGCGCCTGCCGCTGTGGATCGTGGCACTGGCGGTGGCGGCCGTCGCCTTTGGGGCGCTGGGTTCGGCGATCGGCGCACTGGCCCGGGAGGTGAGTGTGTCCTCGCTGCTGGCCTTCGGCCTATCGCTGCCGATCGCCTTTGTGGCGCTGGTGCCCGGCAGCGCCGTATCGGGCGCGCTGAAGGCGGTCCTGGACGTGGTGGCCTTCCTGTTCCCGTTCCGTCCCGCGCTGCAGGCACTCTCCAACGCCTTCAGCGGCGCCTCCCCGGGGATGGGACTGCCGCTGCTTCACCTGCTGGTGCTCTCAGGCGTCTTCTGGGCCCTCGGGCGGCTGGCGCTGCGGCGGTTCGCAGCGCGGTAGGAGGGCAGCGGGCGGCGGGCAGTGGGCCGCATACTTGGCCGGACGATGGCCACCGCCGGCGCGCACTATCAGAACCTCCTCGCCCGCCACTACACGTGGATGCTCGGTGGTGACCTGGAGGCTGCGGCGGCACGCGAGCGGCAGGTACTTGAGGATCTCGGCGTCCGGACGGGCACGGTGGCGGTGGATCTGGGCTGCGGGCCGGGGCCGCAAACGCCTGCGCCGGCCGACATGGGCTTTAGGACCGTCATCGGCGTTGACACCAGCCAGCAGTTGCCCGACGAGCTCGCCGAGCATGCTCATTCGAGACCGGCGATCAGGGCGGTCCACATGGACCTCGTGCAGGCGCTTCCGGCCGTGGTCCAACGCGAGCCGGCCGATCTCGTCGTATGCATGCGCGACACCGTCCTGCATCTGCCCAACCATGATGCTGTGGTCGAGCTTGTCCACCGCGTGACATCCGCGCTGACCGCGGGCGGAACCTTCGTCTTGACCTACCGCGACCTGACCCAGCCCCGGCAAGGCCTCGAGCGGTTCATACCGGTCCGCAGCGACGCCGAGCGTGTCATGCTCTGCGCCCTCGACTACCAGGAGCCCGACACCGTCACGGTCAACGACCTCGTCTATACCCACGGTCCGGAAGGCTGGGAGCTTCACAAGAGCAGCTATCCCAAGCTGCGGCTATCGCCGGACTGGCTGCGCGATCAGCTCGGCGCGGCGGGGCTCGCCATCGTCCACCACGATCCCGGCGCAGGAGGCATGTGGTCGACTGTCGCCTGCCTGCCAACCTGATCGCAGGCAGACCGCGGAGCTTCATTGAACTGTGGCGTCGGGGGCGAAGTCGCGCGCGAGCGCGCTGCATTTCTCGACAGTCGCCCCGATCCGACGCACCGGCGTCGCACTGTTCATCTGTGAGATGAAGAACTCGCCAAGCAAGCTCCGGAGAGGCAGCTGCTGCCGAGTTCTCCGGACCTCCTGGGCGCGCAGGGAGGCGGTTCTGCCCCTCAGGTCCCGACGTTGCGGCGGAACAGCACCAGGCAGACGGCCGCGATGATCAGCGCCAGCACCGGCCAGCCGGCGCTCGTGACCCCCACCACCGCCAGCACCAGGCCCACCACGCCGATCAGCCCCGCCGTGCCGCCGACCACGGCGAGGCGGTAGGCGCGCCGCTCGCGCACTCGCCGGGGGGTGTAGCTTCCTCGCTTCTGCAAATCGGCCATACCTGGAGCCTACCGTGCATCACATCATGTTCTACCGCTACGTCGAGGACATCCTGGATCGCCGGGCTCCGCACCGGGAGGCCCATCTGGCGCGGATCGCCGCCGAGCGGGACGCCGGGCGCGTGATCATGGCCGGCGCGCTGGGCGATCCGCCGCGCGGGGCGGCGATCGTCTTCACCGACGTCGAGCCCGAGGAGATCGAGCGCTTCGCCGAGGGGGACCCCTACGTTCGGGCGGGTCTGGTCACCGAACGCCGGATCGAGCCCTGGAACCTCGTGTAGCACCCTGATCGGGACCCGCCCGCCCGCCCGCCGGGGCGGCCTGCTGCTCCCAGTACCATCGGGGCGGATGGCGTTCCCCCAGACCCGCCTGCGCCGGCTGCGCGCCACCCGCGCGCTACGAGGCCTGGTGCGCGAGACCGACCTGCGCGCCACCGACCTGGTCCTGCCGATGTTCGTCGCGCACGGCATCGATCGCCGGGAGCCGATCGCGGCGATGCCGGGGGTGGACCGCCTCTCGATCGATCACGCCGTACAGGAGGCCGGGGAGGCCGCGTCGCTGGGGATCGGGGCGGTGCTGCTGTTCGGGCTGCCGGCGGCCAAGGACGAGGAGGGGTCGGGGGCCTGGGACGAGGAGGGGATCGTGCAGCTCGCCACCCGCGCAATCAAGGAGGCCCATCCCGAGCTGATCGTGATCACCGACCTGTGCCTGTGCGAGTACACGAGCCATGGCCACTGCGGCGTGGTTCGCGACGACGGCGTCGTCGACAACGACGCCACCGCGGGGCTGCTGGCGCGCACGGCCATCTCCCAGGCCCGCGCCGGCGCCGACGTAGTGGCGCCCAGCGACATGATGGACGGCCGCGTGGGCACGATCCGCGGCGCACTGGACGAGGAGGGACTCCTCGACACGCCGATCCTGGCCTACTCGGCCAAGTTCGCCTCGGCCTTCTACGGACCTTTCCGGGAGGCCGCGGACTCCGCTCCGGCCTTCGGTGACCGCCGGAGCTACCAGATGGATCCCGGCAACGGCGAGGAGGCCGTGCGCGAGGCGCGTCTGGACCAGCAGGAGGGAGCCGACATCCTCATGGTCAAGCCCGCGCTGCCCTACCTGGACCTGATCCGCGCGATCAAGGAGGAGACCCGGATGCCCCTGGCCGCCTACAACGTCAGCGGCGAGTACGCGATGCTCAAGGCCGCCGCCGCCGCCGGCTATCTGGACGAGCGGGCCGCGGTGCTGGAGGCGCTGACCGGCATCCGCCGCGCCGGCGCGGACATCATCATCACTTACCACGCCAAGGAGGCCGCCCGATGGCTGCAATAGGCCCGACCACGAGCCCGGCCTCCGAGGACGAGCGCGCCGGCTCCGCCTACGGTCCGAAGCTCCGCACCCGCAAGCTCGGAGCCGCGATCGCCCTCGACGACCTTGACAAGCGGCTGCTCAACCTGATGCAGGGGTCGTTCCCGATTGCGCTGCGCCCCTACGATCACGTCGCTGCCCAGGCCGAGGTTGCCGAGGAAGAGGTCCGGGCCCGGGTGCAGCGGCTCCTGGAGGAGCGCATCATCCGTCAGGTCACCCCGATCTTCGACACCCGCGCTCTCGGCTACTCGTCGATGCTCGTCGCCGCCAAGGTCGATCCGGAGAACCCGTGGAGGGCGGCCAACGTGATCAACGCCCATCCCGGCGTCTCGCACAACTACCTGCGCAACCACGAGTTCAACATCTGGTTCACGATCGCCACCGAGCCGGGCTCGGCGTTGGGGGTCCAGGGGACGTTGGACATCCTGGCCCGTGAGGCCGGGGCGGAGTCGATCCGTCAGCTGCCGACGCTGAAGCTGTTCAAGATCCGCATGGACCTGGAGATGGAGGGGGGCACCGACGCCCTGGCCGTGGCCGCCGAGGCGGTGGCGCCGGCGGAGACCGAGCCCCAGCCCTACGACGAGTTCGACATTGCCGTGATCCGGGCCCTGCAGGGCGACATGCCGGTCGTGAGCGAGCCCTACGCGCCCGCGGCCGTGGAGCTCGGCATCTCCCAGGAGCGTCTGCTGGAGCACCTGGAGGGGATGCGGGAGCGGCGGCTGCTCCGTCGCGTGGCGGCGATCCTCTACCACCGGCGCGCCGGCTTCAGCGCCAACGGAATGGGGGTGTGGAAAGTGCCCGAGGAGCAGGTCCTGGAGGTCGGCTCCCGGATGGCGGCCTTCCGCGGGATCTCCCACTGCTACCAGCGCCCGACCTACCAGGATTGGCCGTATTCGGTCTTCACCATGGCTCACGGCCGCTCCAAGGAGGAGTGCGACGCGATCCTGGACTCGATCGCCGATGACACCGGAATCACGGAGCGCTCCACGCTCTACTCCTCCACGGAGTTCAAGAAGATCCGGCTGCTCTACTTCACCGGGGAGTTCCCCGCCTGGGAGCGCGAGCACGCCCGCGTGTGAGCACCGCGGCTCACAGCACAACCCGCTCCACCGAGCTCTACCACCGCGCGCTGGAGCTCCTGCCCGGAGGCGTCAACTCTCCCGTTCGGGCGATGCGCTCGATCGGGCGCGACCCGATCTTCATCGCCCGGGGCCACGGCTCCACGCTGACTGACGTCGACGGCAACCAGTACGTGGACTGGGTGAGCTCGTGGGGCCCGCTGATCGCCGGTCACGCGCATCCCGCCGTGGTCGACGCAGTCGCCGGCGCCGCCGCTGAGGGGACCACCTTCGGCGCTCCTACCGAGGCGGAGGTGCAGCTGGCCGCCGAGGTCGCGCAGCGGATCCCGTCGGTGCAGATGCTGCGCATGACCTCCTCGGGCACCGAGGCTTCGATGAGCGCCATCCGCCTGGCGCGGGCGCTCACCGGACGCGACCACGTGTTGAAGTTCGCCGGCGCCTACCACGGGCACGTCGACGGCCTCCTGGCGCAGGCCGGCTCGGGGCTGGCCACCCAGGGCATCCCCGCCAGCCCCGGCGTCCCGCAAGCCGCCGCGCAGACCACGGTGATCGTGCCCTGGAACGACCCGGCAGCGCTATGCGAGGCCACCAAGCGCTACCAGCTGGCCGCGATCCTCGCCGAGCCGGTTCCGGCGAACATGGGCGTCGTGCCACCGGCGGAGGGCTTTCTGGCCCTGCTGCGCGAGCGTGCCGACCGAACCGGGGCACTGCTGGTCTTCGACGAGGTCATCACCGGCTTTCGCGTGGGTCGGGGCGGGGCCCAGGAGCGCTACGGGGTGATTCCCGACCTCACCATCCTCGGCAAGATCATCGGCGGCGGCCTGCCCGCGGCGGCCTACGGCGGAGCACCGGAGCTGATGGAGCAGATCGCGCCGGCCGGCAAGGTCTACCAGGCCGGGACCCTGTCGGGAAATCCGCTGGCGGTGGCGGCCGCGCTGGCCACCCTGAAGCTCCTGGACCGCGCCGCCTACCAGCGCCTGGAGGAGATCACCGGGACCCTGGCGGACGGCTTGAGGACGGCCGCGCTGGACGCCGGAGTCCCGCTTACCGTCCAGAGCGTCCCCGGCCTGCTGACGCCCTTCTTCTCTGGCTCGCCCGTCTGTGATCTCGCCGACGCCAGCGCCTGCGATCTGAAGGCCTACGGAACCTGGTGCCGGGCGCTGTTGGCCCGCGGCGTTTACCCGCCCGCCTCGCAGTTCGAGGCCTGGTTCCCGTCCCTGGCCCACTCCGAGGAGGACCTTCAGCGGACGTTGAGCGCGGCCGGCGCGGCCTTTGGGGAGATCGCGTGAGGGGGGGTGGGCGAGCGGCTCTGCTGACCCTGCACGCGGCCCTGGCGCAGGAGGGGGGAACCATCGCTGACTCCCTCGCAGATCGGGCCTGGATCGCTAGCCAGCCAGATACCCGGGGCCCGTCGCAACTGGGGTCCTCCGGGCCCCGCACCCGCGTCCGGGCCGCCGAGTACGAGCTCCTGTTGGAGATGATCCTGGAGGGCTCGCTGCTGCACTATGGCCGGGCGCGCGTGGTGCGCGCCGAGGATCCGGACCTGGCCCTGCTGCTCGGCGACCAGCTCTACGCCCTCGGCCTCAGCCGGCTGGCGGCGCTGGGCGACGCCCGGGCCGTGGGCGAGCTCGGGGATCTGATCTCGCTGGTGGCTCAAGCCCATGTGCGGGGGGAGCCCCGGCTGGCGGAGGCGCTGTGGTGCGCAGCCGCTGTAGCGGTGGGCTGGGGGTCGCACGCGGAGCTTGACCTCGCCAAGGACCGCGCCCGCTCCCAGGACCCCGATGCCGCGGCGGTGCTGGAGCGGGCGGCGGCGAGCCACAGGGCGAACGTATGGTCTGGGGGCGGCCCAGGTCTCGGAGACGCTAATCTTTGTCAGGCATTCAACGGATCGTTCGACGAACCGTATAAGTCACCTTCCGGCTAGCTCACACACCAATGCCAGATCGTCACAAGCAACAGAAGTCGAAGTACACGCAGGACCGAGACATGCCCGGAGCCTTCGAGGGGGAGACGGTGACCCGGCGCCGGTTCATGACCGCCTCGGTCCACACAATGGGCGCGATCAGCGCCGCCGCGTTCACGCTGCCGGCGCTCGGCTTCGCGCTCGGACCGCTCTTCAGCCGAGTGCCCTTCCAGTGGCAGCCCATCGGCGTGCCCTCGGACTTCCCCAACGACACCTACGTGACCAAGGTCCTCACGATCGTTCCGGGAGTCGGCGAGGTCGGCAAGACGATCGCCTACGTGCGCGCCCGCGACCCCGCAGTCGATAAGGAGCACGCCGACCAGTACAACCAGTTCATCGCCATCTCCTCTCGCTGCATGCACCTCGGCTGCCCGGTCCGCTTCACCCCTGCGGCGGGCCGCTTCATCTGCCCCTGCCACGGCGGCGTGTACGACTTCCGCGGATTGGTCTCCGCCGGACCGCCGGTGCGCCCGCTGGACCGCTTCTACACCCGCCTGAACAGCGGCATGGTGGAGATCGGCCCGCGCTACTCGGTCAACTCCGAGCTGCAGCGCTTCTCCGCGCGTGATCCCGCCGAGCCGCTCGATGGGATCGGTCAGTACCTCTACCCCAAGCGCTTCTCCACCTCGGTCATCCCCAAGGACTAGCTGCCGATGCCCAAGCTCACCCCACCCCTCCCCAAGATCCTCCAGCCCAAGCCCCAGCGGCCCGGCTCTCCCAACGGCAAGCCCAGTCCCGCCGACGCGGGTATCTCGGTCGTCGACTGGATCGACGAGCGCACCTCGCTGTCGGGCGGCATCCGCTGGATGCTGTTCCGCAAGGTGCCGCGCGGCGTCAACTGGTTCTACACGCTCGGCTCCGCGACGATGTTCGCCTTCCTCTCCCAGGCCGTGACCGGCGTGTTCCTGGCCATGTACTACCGACCTGACGCCCAGGGCGGCGCCTACGAATCGATCCGCTACATCACCGATCAGGCGTTCCTCGGCCAGCTCGTTCGCTCCATGCACCTGTGGGGCGCGAGCGTGATGGTGATCCTGGTCTTCCTGCACATGGCGCGCACGTTCTTCTTCGGCGCCTACAAGTACCCGCGCGAGCTGACGTGGGTGATCGGCGTCGTGCTGCTGATCCTGACGATGGCAATGGCGTTCAGCGGTTACCTACTCCCCTTCGACCAGCGGGCCTACTGGGCCACGATCGTCGGCGTCAACATCAACGGCACGGGGCCTTTCATCGGCCCCTACCTGTCGGACTTCCTACGAGCGGGGCCCGAGTTCGGCGCCACGACGCTGTCCCGCTTCTACGCCATCCACATGATGCTGATCCCGGGGGCGATGGCCGCGCTGATCGGCGCCCACCTGTACCTGATCAGCAAGCTCGGCATCTCGGCGCCGCCGTGGCTGCGCGTGGAGCCCGACCCCGATCCGCAGTCAGAGCTCCAGCCGGAGCGGGTCGAGGTTTAGCGGTGCGAAGGATCCGGCGATGAACCAGGGCGAAAAGGAGGAGTACCTCCGCGAGTACTCCATCCTGAAGAACTCGGGCAAGCCGTTCTTTCCCTACATCGTCGCCAAGGACTCCGCCATGGCGGTGATCGTGATGGCGGTGATCATCTTCCTGGCGTTGCTCTTGGGTGCCGAGCTCAGGCCCAAGGCCGACCCGACCACGACCACCTACGTGCCTCGCCCCGATTGGTACTACTACTTCCTCTTCGAGGTCTTCCGGGTGATGAAGAACGTGCCCAAGTTCACCCCGATGGCCGCCGTCGGCGTGCCGACGATATGCATGATCCTGCTGTTCCTGCTGCCGTTCTACGACCGCAGCCCGGAGCGCCGGATCGAGCGGCGCCCGGTGGCGCTGGCCGCGGGGCTGGCCACGATCGCGGCGATCGCCTACCTCACCTATCAGGGCGCCGCCGCGGGATCGCCGACCACCGTGGACATGCAGACGCCGTCCGGCCTGACCGCCCAGCAGATGCCTAGCTTCAACGCCGGCAAGCTCGTCGTGGGCCAATCCGGCTGCCTGGCCTGCCACACCATCGGCCAGAACGGCAACAACGGACCCGGACCATCGCTGAGCCACATCGGCTCCAGGCTCCGCCCCGGCGCGATTGCCTCCACGCTGCGTAACCCGAACGCGCCGATGCCCTCGTTCAAGAACCTGGCCCAGCAGTCGCCGCAGAAGTTCCAAAACCTGGTCAGCTTCCTCTCCGAGCTGCAGTAGCGGCTCGGTCGGCCGTGACGGCGCAGGCCGCAGGCACCCCGCCGCCCGGCGCGGGAACGCTGGAGGAGCCACAGGTCCGAGCGATGTTCGACCGCATCGCCTGGCTCTACGACCGCATGAACACGGTGATGACGGCGGGGCTACACCACGAGTGGCGCCGTCGCGCCGCCGAGGTGGCCGCACTGGCGCCGGCCGACAGGGCGCTCGACGTCGCCACGGGCACCGGGGACCTGGCCTTTGCCCTGGCTCGGCGCGTGGGTCCAGGCGGAGAGGTGATCGGCAGCGACTTCTCCGAGCGGATGCTGGAGATCGCCCGGTCCAAGGCGGGCCGAGCAGAGGGCACCGCCCCCGTGCGCTTCGAGGCGGGCAACGCGCTCTCGTTGCCCTACCCCGATGATGCCTTCGCCGCTGCCACCGTCGGCTTCGGGGCACGCAACTTCGCCGACCTCGACGGTGGGCTGCGCGAGATGACCCGGGTCGTCCGGCGGGGAGGCCGGGTGGTGGTGCTGGAGATCACCTCGCCGCAGCGTCCCCCGCTGTCGGTCTTCTTCAAGCTGTGGTTCGACGCGATCGTCCCCGCGCTGGGCCGGATCGCCGGTGACCCCGAGGCCTACAGCTACCTGCCCAGCTCGGTGCGGCGCTTCCCGCCGCCGCAGGCGCTGGCGGCGCGGATGACGCAAGCCGGGCTGGCTGAGATCCGCTACATCCTCACCGCCGGCGGCATCATTGGGATTCACGTCGGGGTCAAGCCTTGAGCGTTGCGAGCCTGCGGTGACGGTGGAATTCGCCGGGGGCGACCCGCGCGTGCGGGCAGTGCTGGAGGCGGGCGGTCCTGAGGTCGCCGGGGTGATGGCCGCGGCTGAGCAGCGTATGGCTGAGCTCGCCGGCCGGCACGGTCCGGTGCTGGCCCGGCATGCGGGTGGGACACTTGCCGCCGGCGGAAAGCGACTGCGGCCGCTGCTCGTCTGCCTCGCGGCCGGCATGCCGGCCGGTAGCCGGGAGGCGGTGCTGCGAGCGGCGGTGGCGGTGGAGCTGGTGCACGCGGCCACCCTGGTGCACGACGACGTGCTCGACCGATCCGACCGTCGTCGGGGCCGTGAGACCGTCGTGGCCGCGGCCGGGCGCCAGGTCGCGACCGCCACCGGCGATCTGCTCTTCTCCCGCGCCTTTGCCGAACTGGCGGCGGGCGGCTCGGCGGAGGGGATCCGGATCCTGTCCCGGGCCTGCTCGGAGCTGGCCGCCGGTGAGCTGATGCAGCGTGCCGACGCCTACGACGCCGGGGTCACCGTCGAGCGGTACCTGGAGCGGTGCCGCCTGAAGACCGCCGTGCTCTTCCGCGCCTCGTGCGAGCTCGGCGCGCTGGCGGGATCCGGCGCCGCCGCGGCTCTCGGCGACTTCGGCGAGCGGATCGGCGTGGCCTTTCAGATCCTTGACGACGTGCTCGACATCTCGGGTCCTCCCGAGCGTACCGGCAAGCCCCAGGGCACCGACCTGCTCGACGGCACGATCACGCTCCCGGTGATCCTCGCCTCCGCGCGGGATCCGGGCCTGGCCGTGCTGGCCCCCGAGGGGGTCCGCACCCCGGTTCAGGCCGCCGCGGTCTGCGAGCAAATCATCGCCACCGGAGCGCTGCAGGAGTGCCGCGCCCGGGCCCTGAGGCTGGTGGCCGAGGCCAAGACGCTGCTGGAGTCGGTCGAGGACCGGCGGCGGGCGAGTCTGGAGCTAGTCGCCGACGGCGTGGTGGAGCGCTACTCGTAACGCCGGCTGCGGCTCAGAAGTCCTCGGGCAGGATCAGATCGGCTTGCAGCGCGGCAGCGAATCGGTCCATCTCCTCGCACATGTTCACCTGGGTGAGCCGGCGCAGGTCGTCGAGCATCTCGGCCAACCCCTCGTTGAGGACTTCCTCCAGCTGCTCAACCCGCTCCCGATCGTAGATCCCGAGCTCGACCGATCTGCAGTTTGGACACTCCAGCGTGAGCTCCCAGCGTCCGCCGGCGACATCGCTCCAAGCCACCGGTTGAACGAGCTCGGAGGCGCATTGCGTGCAGACGTGCAGTTCGCGCTGAGGCGCCTCGTCCCCCTCGGGGAACCGGACGACCTCGATCGAACGCCCACTGGGAAGGACGATCCGCCGGACGGAGGGGTGTTGTGGATGGTCGCTCATTCGGTGGTCTCCGGATGAGGGTTCATCGGCCGCGACGAAGACGACCTTGAGCGAGGATTCGGCCAGGATGGACGGGGGCGTGGCGCCCCGCCCGGTCGCTAACCTTCGGAGTCCCTCCTGGAGGCAGAGATGTTCCGCAACCCCATCACCCAGCTGATCGCCGCCGCGGTGATCGCGCTCCTGATCTTCGGTCCCAAGCGGCTGCCGGGGATTGGAAAGCAGCTCGGGCGTGGGCTCCGTGAGTTCAAGGACTCGATCGGCGGCGACGCCGAGGAGGAGATGGAGGAGGGCGAGCGGCGCGCCCTGGGTCGTGCTCCGGATCCCGTTCCGGGAACGGGATCCGGGCCCGCCGATACCCATGCCGCGTAGCGCCTGATCCACGCGCCATGGCGAAGGTACTACGGCCGATCGGCCATCAAGATGAACTGAGCATCGTCGACCATCTCGACGAGCTGCGTACGCGTCTGATCGTCAGTGGCGCGGTGCTGGCCGTCGCCTTCGCATTCTGCTTCTGGCAGAACCACGCGCTGCTGGGGCTGCTCAATCGCGCCCTGCCCTCCGCGCAGAAGACCAGCGCCAACCACCTCTCCGGGCTCACCGACGACTCGGTCAAGGCGGCGCGGGAGTTCTCCGCTCTGGCGCACGACCTCGGCGCGCTGGCGTCCTCACCGAACCAGAGCCGGCACGACCGGGGGCTGTTCGGGGCCGCCGCGACCCATGCCGAGGCAGCAGCCAGGTCGCTGCCGCAGTCGGTCCCCAAGCGCCTGCCGATCACGATCGGCATCGGCGAGCCGTTCACCACCACCCTGACCGTCTCCGCCTACTTCGCCCTGCTGCTGGCGCTGCCGGTGCTGATCTACCAAGCCTACGCGTATGTCATCCCGGCGCTGAAGCCCGAAGAACGGCGGGCGGCGCTGCCGCTGATGCTGGTGGGGCCGATGCTGTTCATCGCCGGCGTCGTCTTCGCCTACTGGATGGTGCTGCCGCCGGCGGTGCGCTTCCTGCAGGGCTACAACAGCCAGAACTTCGACATCCTCGTGCAGGCCAAGACCTACTACACGTTCGAGATGCTGACGATGCTCGGCATCGGCATCGCCTTCCAGCTGCCGTTGGGACTGCTGGGTCTGCAGCGGCTGGGGGTGCTGAACTCACGCACCCTGACCCGGCACTGGCGCTACGCTACCGTGGGTATGGCCGTCGCCGCTGCGGCCATGCCCGGAGCGGACCCGGTCACCACCGGCCTCGAGATGCTGCCGCTGGTAATCCTCTATCTCGCCAGTATCGTGATGCTCAGGATCGCCGATCGACGCGCCGCCGCGCGCGCTGTCATCGAGCTCTCCGAAGCGGACGACACTATCGACCCCCTCCCGTAACCCATGCTCTTCGATCTCCGTGGCCGCGGTCGCCGCCGCACTGTCCAGGCCATCTATCTTGCCCTGGCCTTCGTCATGGTCGGCGGCCTGCTGCTGGTCGGCGTCGGTACCGGAAGCGGCGGCGGGATCCTTAACGCCTTCACCAACAACGGCTCCAGCGGCAATCAGAACCAGGTGGTCAGCCAGGCAGAGACGAGCGCGCTCAAGCAGACTCGCCTGCACCCCAGCGATCCGGCCGGGTGGGCGGCACTCGTGCAGGCGCGCTGGACCAGCGCCGGCCAGGGAGCCAACTACAACGCGGGCACGGGTGCCTTCACCGCCGCCGGTAAGACCGAGCTGAGCGGCGCCACCCAGGCGTGGCAGCAGTACCTGAAGCTCGTCCGCAACCCGGACTCCAACCTCGCCATCCTCGCCGCGCGTGCCTACGCAGCCCAGGGCAACTACGCCCAGGCGGCCAACACCTGGGAGACCGAGACCCTGGCCACTCCCGACCAGTCCAAGGGCTTCCAGTGTCTGGCCGCCAACGCCTACGCCGCCAAGCAGATCCGCAAGGGCGATCTCGCCGCCGCCAAGGCCATCAGCCTGACACCCAAGGTCGCCCGTCTGACGCTCCAGCAGGCCCTCCAACAGGCGAAGACCAGCCCGCAGGTGGCGCAGAGCTGCTGAGCGCCGTGCCCGGCGTGGGTGCGGCGCCGTGGGTAACATCGGGCCTCGAGGGCCGTTAGCTCAATTGGCAGAGCAGGGGACTCTTAATCCCAAGGTTGGAGGTTCGATTCCTCCACGGCCCATCGAGAGTCAAGGCTTCTTGCTTCTCGGACATATGCCAGTCTTGATATAGGGCGTCACCGGTGAACGCATAGCCGCCCAGGGAGTCCACGACCACTCCCCGGTCGGATTGCTAGCTGCCGCTTTTCTACCGGCCCCCATGGATGACGATTCGTTCAGCGCCGAGGAGACAAGCTGATGGCTGTTGAGAGCCGGGTCGGTAGCCGTACGTCGGTTGACGCCCAGGTTCCTCAGCTGGTAGCGGCGGCGCACCCAGCTCGAGCTGGCGCTCGACGCCGGAATCTCGGCGCAGCACTTGAGTTTGGTCGAGACGGGCCGGTCGCGGCCCAGCGCTGAGATGGTGCTGTTACTCGCGGAGCGACTCGAGGTCCCCTTACGCGAGCGCAACCAGTTGTTGCTCGCCGCCGTACGAGCACGATCCCGCTGCGCAGGCAGCGGCGGGGGAGATACTCACGCCGCTACTGCGGCTGCCGGGACCCGACGGAGACGAGTTGTCCTTCTTCGCGACCGTCGCGACCTTCGGCACCGCCGTGGAGATCACCGCATCGGAGCTTTCCATCGAGCTGGCGTTCCCGGCTGATGCGGCGACTGCGGACGCGCCGCTCAAACTACCTCGGAGGTAATCGACAGATCTCCCGCTGGCGGTCAAGGTGGGCGGCGTCAAGTCCGGGTTTACAGGAGGGGACGTGGAAGAGTTCGATGTAGTAGTCGTGGGCGCGCGCTGTGCTGGATCCGCTCGCTAGTGGCATTCGAATGGCGGGCTGGACCGAGGTGCCGCGGCTAGCCGAGGTGATGGCCGCTGCGTTCCATGAGGACCCGGTGTTCGAGTGGCTGATGCCAGCCGACCTCCGGCGTCACGTCGGCTTGCGACACTTCTTCGACCTCGAGCTGCGGACGGTGGGGCTGGCCCGCGGACAGGTCTGGACCACCGACCAGCTCGACGGTGCCGCGCTCTCCATCCCACCCGGTATGTGGCGGCTCCCGTGGCCGGTCGCGATACGACACGGCCTGGGGTTCACGAGGGCATTCGGTGCGCGCCTCCCGCACGCCACCGCGCTGCTGCTGATGATGGAGCGTCGCCACATATCCGAGCCACACCACTACTTCCCCTACATCGGTGTCGCGCCCGCCGCCCAGGGTCGGGGCTTGGGCACGAGACTGATGCAACCGACGCTCGATCGCTGCGACGAAGTTGGCCTGCCCGCGTACCTGGAGGCCACCAGCGAGCGCAACGCCAAGCTCTACGAGCGTCTCGGATTCACGGTCATCGAGGAGCTCACATTCGCCAGCAGCCCACCGCTCATCCTCATGCGGCACCCCGAGTCGAAGTGGTCCGCGCGTATCGACTAGGTCAACCGAAGTAGTCGAGCCACGACGCCCGGGAGGTCATCGAATGCGTGAGCCTCGGTGGTGACGAGGGTTCTGCTCGTCGCCCTTGCCGTCGCGGCGATCTGTAGATCGTGGGCGCCTCGCGGCTGGCCGGCGCGCCGGCAGTGCGCGAGGAGCGTGGCGTGGTGCCCGGCGATCTGGAGATCGAACGGGACGACTTCGATTAGCTCGAGTAACCCCTCGACGATCCGTTGACGTCGCTCTCGCCGCTGGTCATCCGCGAGTTCGATGCCGACGATGAGCTCGGAGGCGGTCACCGCGCTCATGACGACGTCTGCATCCGCGGGCAGGACATCGATCTCTGGGTTGATGCCGCGCTCGAGCGCGATCAGCGCCCCGGAGTCCAGGATCAGTCGCTCCACGGGTCTCTTGTCGGTGCGCTGGCGACGACTCTGCGCATTGCGGCCAGGTCGCGCTGCCAGTCATCGTCGGGCGGATGCTCGGCCAGCAACTGACGGACGTCGCCGAGTGTTGAGCGGCGTGCGGGAGTGACCGTGGCGATCGCCTTCCCCCGCCGGAGGACTGTAAAGGTCTCGCCGCGATGCTCGACGGCGTCGAGCAGGTCGGCAAAGCGCTTCGAAGCGTCGGTGGCAGAGATCTCCATCATTATCCGATTATCAGATAATGTCGCTCCGGGTGTCAAGGGTCAGGCATTCGCGACGCGGCTCAGGAGCGCGAGCGCGTCGTGCACCCGCGCTCGCTCGTCGGCATCGAGCTCACGTTCGAGAGCGTCGGTGAGCCACGTCTCGCGCTGGGCGCGGGTTGCCTGCAGGAGATCGTGGCCTGTGGGGGTCAGCTCGACGAAGGCTCGGCGCCGGTCGCTCGGATCAGGACGACGCGAAACGAGTCCGGCGGTCTCCAGGTCGTGGACGGTCTGCGCCATCGACTGCGGGCGCATCCGCTCGCAGGCGGCCAGGGCGCTGATGCTGGTGGGGCCGTCTCGGTCAAGGCGGCCCAGTACGGCCATACGCCCCACCGACGGGCCGGGCTCGGCGCGCAGCCGACGAACGAGGCGCCCGAGCGTTTCACGCAGCTCATGCGCCAACAGAGTGCTCGGGGGCTCCCGGACCGGCATGGCCACAGTCTAGGCAATCTTCAACAGGTCAACTGTTCAGGCAACCTGTGTATCCTGGCACGGCAGATGCGCGCCTCCAACCCCGATCGCTACAAGTGGATCGCCCTGCTGAACGCGACGCTGGCCGTATTGCTGGCCACGCTGGACGGCTCGATCACGATCATCGCGATGCCCGACATCTTCCGCGGCATCCATCTCGACCCGCTCGTCCCCGGGAACTCGTTCTACCTGCTGTGGATGATCTTGGGCTACCTGGTGGTGACCAGCGTTCTCATCGTCAGCCTCGGGCGGCTCGGGGACATGGTCGGCCGCGTCAAGATCTACCGCCTTGGCTTCATCATCTACACGGTGGCGTCGCTGCTGCTGGCCATCGACTGGATGCAGGGCCGAGATGGCGCGATCTACCTGATCACGCTACGGGTCGCGCAGGGGATCGGCGGAGCCTGCCTGCTGGCCAACGCGGCGGCGATCATCACCGACGCGTTCCCGGCCAACCAGCGGGGGATGGCGCTGGGCATCAACAACATCGTGGGCGTCAGCGGCACCTTCATCGGCCTGGTGCTGGGCGGCGTGCTGGCCCCAATTAACTGGCGCCTGGTTTTCCTGATCTCGGTTCCCGTCGGGATCTTCGGAACCGTCTGGGCCTACCGCAGCCTGCGGGAGCTGAGCTCGCCGCGGGCGGCGCCGATCGACTGGTGGGGCAACGCGACCTTCGCGATCGGCCTGATCCTGATCATGACCGCGGTGACCTACGGGATCCGTCCGGCCGGCGGACACCCCGTGGGCTGGGGCAGCACCCGGGTGCTAGGGCTGGTTGGCGCCGGGGTCGCGTGCCTGATCGCGTTCGTGTACGTCGAGCTCCGCTCGCAGAATCCGATGTTCCGTCTCCCGCTGTTTCGCATCCGCGCGTTCACCTTCGGCACGCTGTCGACGTTCCTGTCCTCGGTCGCCCGGGGCGGCTTGATGTTCATGCTGATCATCTGGCTGCAGGGCATCTGGCTGCCCCAGCACGGCTACAACTTCACCGAGACCCCGCTCTGGGCCGGTATCTACATGCTCCCGCTGACGATCGGGCTGCTGTGCGCGGGCCCGGCATCCGGCTACCTGTCCGATCGCTTCGGAGCGCGGCCGTTCGCCACGGCGGGGATGTTGCTGACGGCGGTCGGCTTCGGCTTGCTGCTGTTGCTGCCGACGAACTTCTCCTACGTGGCCTTCTCGCTGATCCTGCTGCTGATCGGGATTTCGATGGGCCTGTTCGCCTCGCCCAACCGTGCCGCGGTGATGAACAGCCTGCCACGCCACGACCGTGGAGCGGGAGGCGCGATGAACCAGACGTTCCAGAACTCCGCGCAGGTGCTCTCGATCGGCATCTTCTTCACGCTGATGATCATCGGGCTGGCATCGACCCTGCCCCAGACGATGAGTACGGGGCTGCAAGCCCATGGCGTCTCCGCCGCCGCCGCCCACCATGCCTCGCTCCTGCCGCCGGTGTCGATCCTGTTCGCCGCGTTCCTGGGTTACAACCCGATCCAGCACCTCCTCGGAGCCCATGCGCTCGCCGGGCTCTCCGCTCACAACCTGTCGATCCTGACCGGTACCTCGTTCTTCCCCAACCTGATCTCGGCACCCTTCCGCGACGGATTGCACGCCGCCTTCCTGTTCGCGATCGTCGCCTGCCTGATCGCCGCCGCCTCGTCACTGATGCGCGGTGGGCACCCCGCTCACGACGAGGACCCCGCGCCCGCCGCCGCCCCCATCCCCCGCCGCCTGTTGGTGGCCGAGCCTGAGGAGCAACATGCACGTTGAGTGGTACGGGCAATCCGCGTTTAGCCTGAGCGACGGATCGACCACGGTCTTCATCGATCCCTTCGCGACCATGACCGCCGCGGCTGACCGCGGGATACGGTGGGACTACCCGGCCATAGGCGATGTCGACGCCGACCTGCTGCTGGTGACCCACGAGCACCTCGATCACAACGGCGTCGAGGGTGTGGGTGGCGACCCGGTGACGCTGCGCTTCGGTCGTCGGGCATCTGGAGTCGCCGGTCGGCGAGGTGCTGGGCGTCGCCTCCGAGCACGACGAGGTCGCGGGTACCGACCGCGGTGTCAACACGATGTTCGTCTTCCATCTTGCCGGACGGCGGGTCGCGCATCTCGGCGACCTCGGGCAGCGCGTTGCGCGAGGAGCAGCTGGCCGCGCTGGGCAGCGTCGATCTGCTCTTCGTCCCGGTGGGCGGCGGCCCGACGATCGGCGCCGAGCAGGCACGGGTGCAGGAGGTGATCGCTCTCGTAGGGCTCTCGGAGGTGGCGCGCAAGCGCGCGGGGGGGCTTCTCGCTGGGGATGGGCCAGCGCGTCGGTATCGCCGCCGCTCTGCTTGGCGATCCGGCGACGCTGATCCTTGACGAGCCGGCCCACGGGCTGGATCCGGAGGGGATCCTGTGGATCCGCAACCTGCTGAAGCGGCTGGGCGGCCGAGGGCCGGACCGTGTTCCTGTCCTCGCACCTGATGGCAGAGATGGCTCAGACCGCGGAGCACCTGGTGGTCATCGGCCGCGGCCGGCTGATCGCGGACACCACCGTGGCCGACGTCCTGGCTCAGGCCTCCCAGTACGCGGCCGTGATGGTCCGCACGCCCCAGGCCGGCGAGCTGCGTGACGCGCTGCTCGCAGACGGGGTGACGGTGCAGAGCGCCGAGCGCGAGGTGCTGGAGGTGCATGGCCTCACCAGTGCCCAGGTGGGGACGACAGCGGCACGGCACGGCATCGTGCTCCACGAGCTGATCTCCCAGAAGGCCTCTCTGGAGGAGGCCTTCATGCGCTTGACCGGCGGCGCGGTCGAGTATCAGACGGGATCGTCCGATCAGGCCGGCGCCGAGCCGATCCAGGACGCAGCATGAGCGCGGCCACCTCCTCCGCCACCCAGCCGACGGCGCGCACCGGCTCCGGCGCCGGTCGCGTCAGGCTCGCCCGCGTACTCCGGTCGGAGTGGACCCTGCGCTCCACGCGGTGGTCGTTGCTGGCCTCGTTCGTCGCGATGGCGGGTCTGGGCCCGCTCATCGCCGCGGCGCAGATGTCGCGCTGGAGCCGGTTGGACGACCTTCGCGCTGATGCTGATCGCGTCGTTGATCTCCTTCTTCAGCGTCCAGGCGATCGTGACCCACCACCACGTTCAGCACTCGATCGGCGCTCCGGGAGCCCTGCGCACGGTGATCGGAGCGGTCCTGTTCCTGACCGTGCTCGGCATGATGTGCGTCGGGCTCGGCGGCGTGCTGCGCAACACCGCCGGTGGCATCGCCACCTTCGTTGGCCTGTTGTTCGTGCTGCCGGGAATCACTGCGATCCTGCCGAGCACCGTCAACGATGCGATCTCGCCCTACCTGCCGCTGAACGCTGCGACTACGGTCGCCTCGCCCAGCTTCGACAACCCGCATCACCTGGCCGTCTGGGCCGGGTTCGGGCTGTTCTGCGGATACACGCTGATCGCGATCGTCGGCGCCATCGTCAGCCTCAAGCGCCGCGATGCCTGAGCGGCCGCTCGCGCGCGACCCTTACGGGACCGCGGTGAGCGCCGCGCCGCCGGCTTGATCACCGTCGTGGAGCATCCGGCGCTGCGCCGACGCTGCCCCCTTCAGGTAGCGATCCAGGAAGTCCACCGTCACCCGCTCCACGATCCTCAGTCCCGGCTGCCGCACCGTATAGGGCCCGAGGTGGGAGGCTCCGAACACGCTGAGCAGGTATTTCGGGGGCGAGACCGCCGTGAAGAACGCCTGCGTCAGCGCGGGCGGGTTGATCTGATCCGCGGTGCCCTGCGTGGCCAGCAACGGCGGTGTCGGACGGCGCGATCCCTGTTCGAGGACCCCGACCTGGGGGATCTGTGCACCGGAGAGGATCATCGTCGCCGCCACGCGGTGGTCGCGAAAGTAGCGGTCATAACCGAGGGCCAGCGCCGTCTCGCCCCCGTCGGATTGACCGGCCGCGGCGATCGCGCGGGGAGCGATCAAGTTGGAGAGAAAGCCGCGCGAGGCGTTGCTGAGCTCCAGCAGACGCGTGATCAGGAAGCTCACATCCCGGGGTTGGTTGACCAGGTCCGATTCGTCTGGCCCCCCGGGGGCCGCCGCGTTCTCCAGCGGGAAGAACGGCGCCGCCACGACGTAGCCGGCGCGGGCCCAGGCCCGCAGCAGCGGTGCGTAGATCAAGGGCGTGACGGCGAAGCCGTGCCCGAACACGATCAGCGGGAAGCCACCACGCCTGTGGATGGGCGGCGCCCCAGGATGGTCGCCGGCACTGGCCCCGCCGCCCGCCGGATACCGCACGAGCGTCACCAGGGTGCGCGGTCGGGGCGACTCTCCCGGCGGCTGCACGGTCCGGCGCGTATCCACGAACGTGATTGTTCTCAAGCCCACCGCATACGGCGGCGCGGGCGGCGCGGGCGGCGCGGGCGGCGCGGGGCGGGGCATCTTGGCCTGACGAGTGGCCCTGATCGGTTTCGCGCGCCGTGGCGGGGGCGCGCTCGCGCTGTCGCAGGCGCCCAGGAGCAGGGTGACCACCGCCGTGAGCGCAAGCGCCTGCCCCCCTCGGACTCCCGACATGCGCACGCCCGGGCCTAATCGCCTAGCGTAGGTAGACGGCGAAGAAATCTCGATCGTCGGGGGTGAGGTAACGCTGTGAGGAGCGCACCATGTTCGGGAGGAAATTAGCCGCTCCGACCGCGTCCGGCGCACGATAGGTGATGAAGCTCGGCCAGTAGGAGTTGATGTCGAGCTCCATCGCGCGGACAGCTCCCGCGCGGACCAGGATCCTGGCCAGCGAGGAGACCGTCTGAGCTGCGGCGGCCGCGTAGATCAGGTTGCCCCGGCGATCGATGCCGACCCCCGAGCGCCACACCAGCACGGCGTTGCCGAGCGTCGCGCCCCACTCCGGACCGTCGGAGAGATTTGGGTTCAGGAGGCCGTGGTTGACGATCAGCGGCAGGTTCTGGCGCGCGTAGGCGACGTCTGCGCCCGCGAGCGCACCCCCCCGCCAGGCGGCGATGTCGATCGTCCCGTCGCGGTAGCGCACTAGCGTCGCGGCTCCGGGCTGCATGGGCGTGTAGGTGTGCCCCCCGTCGGCGAAGCCCCCATGCGAATCGGAGATCTTGAAGGCGCTGTTGAAGCTCGCCACGAGACGAGACCGCTTTGAAAGTGGCACCTCGGTCGGTCCTCGTGAGGGCAGGGCCACCGCCGGCTCCAAGCGCCCCGGGTAGAGCAAGGTGGAGGTGCGCGTATGGTCGACCCACGCCACACCCGCCACGATCCGGGGATAGCTGGGATCGGGTCGATAGCTCGTCACCAGCACCGGGGGTCGAGCACCGCCTCCGCTGAAGGTGGCTCGCCATTTCCCCTCACGAGGCAGCGCTGGATGGATCACCGGCACGATCGACGGGGGCTCGTAATTATTGACCTGGTGAGCAGCGCCACCCGTGGCTAGGACACCCGGCTGGTTGGGCAGCGCACGCAGCGACGGTCCACCGGTGGACGGGGCCGCGAGTGAGTAGTAGAAGTTCTCCACCGAGGCCACCAGGTTCCGCGCCCCGTTGTCCCGCATCCACTCCACCGCGCGGATCCCCAGGCTCGAGTTGGACGGCTGTGCGAGTGCCAACGCCAGCGAGAGGACCGTTGGCACCAGCGCCAATAGCGCCGCCAGGAGCACGACCCTCCGGGCACGGTGCCAGCCGCCGCGCGCGGGTTGCCGCGGTCGCTGAACGGCGCGAGGCTGGACGCGCTGGCGCTGGCGCGGGGGTCGGCGCGGGGGCGCGGTGGAACGGGGAGCGGCCACAACGACCAGATTCTGACGCACCGCGTGCAGGAAACATTAAGGACAAGGTGAAAGGCTCCTTACCGTGTTTGAAGCTAACCTTGAGACGCGCCAGTAGCGTTCCGATCGTGCAGCGAACCGACTTGACTCCGCATGTGCCCGCGGCAGCCTCGCTGCGGCCGGCCCTGGCCGGCGAGGCAGCGGGCGAGGTATCTCTGGAGCATGGCGTCCAACTGCAGCCGCGCGGTCGCGGGCCGGTGCTGGCCACGGTGGCGGCGCTCCGTCCGCGGCAGTGGATCAAGAACGGTCTGGTTGTTGCCGCCGCAGGTGCCGCGGGCACCCTCGGCCGCGACGATGTCCCCCAGCGCGTGCTGCTCGCCTGCGCCGCGTTCTGCCTGCTCGCCTCGGGCATCTACGCCATCAACGACGTGTGCGACGCGGCCGAGGATCGCATGCACCCGCGCAAGTGCCGGCGCCCGGTGGCCGCCGGGGAGCTCTCCGCGCACGCCGCGACGGGGCTCGGGGTGGGGCTGATGCTGCTCGGGATGATCATCTGCGCGGTGCTGAGTCCCCTGCTCGCCCTCGTCGGCGCCGGCTACCTCGCCCTGACGCTCAGCTACACGCTCGTCTGGCGTCACGTCCTGGTATTGGACATCCTCGCGGTTGCCGGCGGATTCGTGCTGCGGGCGCTGGCCGGTGGCATCGCTGCGGGAGTCGGGCTTTCACGCTGGTTCGTCCTCGTCGTCACCGCTGCGGCGGTCTTCATCGCCGCCGCCAAGCGGCTGGCCGAGCTTCGCCGGGCGGGCGAGGGGGGCATGCGCAGGAGGCGCGTACTCGACCGGTATACCCCGGAGGCGCTCCTGCTCACCCTCGGCGCCAGCGCGGGCATCGCCCTAACGGCCTATTGCGTGTGGGCGTTGAGGCTCCCGTCGGGGCACGGCAGCGTGTGGCGCCCGCTCACGATCGCGCCGTTCGCGGCCTGCCTGCTGCGTTACCTGTCGCGGGCCATGGTCGGTGATGGCGAGGCGCCTGAGGAGCTCGTGGTCTCAGACCCGCCGTTGCTGCTGGCCGCGCTGGCATGGCTGGTGCTGTTCGGCTTGGCAGTGCATGCCGGCGCCTGAGCACCTGGCCGAGCGCGCGGACCCCCGGCAGGTATCGCTCAGCGCTCGCGACGCGAGGCTCTCCGGCTGGGGCCGTTCTCGGCCGGCGCAGGTTGGGTTGCTAGAGCCCAGCAACTTCGCCGAGGTGGGTGCGGCGCTGCAGCTGGCCCGAAAGCGGCGCTGCCCTTCCGGAACGACTGAGGCCTTGGGGGCATCGGGGACTGTTCCCCGCGGCATGGGTCGCAGCTATGGCGATGCCGCCCAGCTCGAGGCGGGATTGGTGCTGGATATGACCCGGCTCAGCGCCTTCGAGCTTGATAGCGAGACCGGAGTGCTCGAGGCCCAGGCGGGGGCCGCGCTGGGTGACCTGTTGCGCAAACTCGTACCGGAGGGCTGGATGCTCCCCGTCGTGCCCGGCACCCAGCACGTGTCCGTGGGCGGGGCGTTCGCCAGCGATCTCCACGGCAAGAATCACCAGACGGCGGGCGCGTTCTCACGTCACACGCTCGCAATCGGTTTGCTGGGCTCCGGCGGGGAGAAGCTCGAGCTGACCCACGACGATGAGCTGTTCTGGGCTACGGCCGGCGGGATGGGTCTCACCGGCGTGATCCTCTGGGCGCGGATCCAGCTGCGGTCGATCGGCGGCCCGTTGATGTCGGTGGACATCGATCGGGTGGCCGACCTGGACGGAGCCTGCGCCGCCCTGCAGGCGCCCGGTGGCGATTACCGGGTCGCGTGGCTCGACCTGCTCGGCTCAACGGCGGGGCGAGGGATCGTCACACGGGCCGACCATCTGCACGGCGGCCGCTCGTTGCCCGAGGCCGCGGCGCCCGCGGCGGTCTCCGCGCGGGCGCAGGTACCGTCGCGCTGGCCGGCAGGGTTGCTGCGCCCGGCAGTGGTGCGCGCCTTCAACGAGCTGCGCTTTCGCACCGCGCCACGTCGCGCGCGCGGGCGGGTGGAGTCAGTCGGTCGCCACCTGTTCCCGCTCGACGCGCTCGACGCGTGGCCGCGGTTGTACGGGGCGGCCGGCTTCCTGCAGTACCAGTTCGTCGTGCCCTTCGGGCAGGAGCACGTGCTGCGAACGGTGATCGAGCGCCTACGCCGGCGGCGAGTGTGTCCGTATCTGGTGGTGCTGAAGGACTTCGGCGCGGCCGGCCGCGGGCCACTGTCGTTTCCGATCGCGGGATGGACGATGGCGATCGACCTGCCGCGGCTCGGACCGGAGCTCGATGACGTGCTCGACGAGTGCGATGTCTTGATCGCCCAGGCCGGCGGACGGATCTACCTGGCCAAGGACGCACGCCTGCGACGAGGGTGGCTGGGCGTGATGTATCCGGGCCTGGAGCGCTGGCGGCGCGTGCGTGATGAAGCGGATCCAATCGGCCTGTGGCGCTCTGATCTGGCCCTCAGGACCGGTCTGCTGGCCGAGGCCGGAACATGAGCACCTCCCAGCCGCACCGACTCCTGCTCCTGGGTGGTACCTCGGAGATCGGATTGGCGATCGCGCGGCGCCAGTGCGTCGAGGGACCGGTGCAAGCGCTGCTTCTCGGGCGCGACCGGAACGGGTTGGACGCCGCCCTTGCCTCACTGGAGGCGGCGGGTGGCGAGGTGGCGGTGGTCGACGCCGATGCCCTGGATACGCATGCGGCCGCGCTCGAAAGCGTCTTTGCGCGCTTCGGCGGCTTTGACACCGTCGTGCTGGCGGCCGGCGCGCTCGGTGGGCAGGAGGGCATCGACACTCCTCGCGAGGAGGCCCTCGAGGTGATGCGGGTCAACTTCCTCGGTTGCGGCTCACTGCTGCTCGAGACGCTGCGCCAACTGCGCACGCAGCGCAGCGGCTCGCTGGTCGTGCTCTCGAGCGTTGCTGTAGAGCGGCCTCGGGCGAGCAACGCGATCTACGGCGCCGCGAAGGCGGGGCTTGACGCGCTCGCCCAGGGTCTGGCCGATTCCCTGGCCGGGAGCGGTGTGCGCGTGCTGGTGGTGCGGCCGGGCTTCGTGTACACGCGCATGACGGCCGACCTGGATCCGGCGCCGATGGCCACCACGCCCGACGCGGTTGCGGATGCGACCGTCCTGGCGCTGGCGGGCAACGCCCATACGATCTGGGTGCCCTCGCGGCTGCGTTGGGTCTTCGCGGTCCTTCGGCACCTCCCACGCGGGCTGTATCGGCGGCTACCGCTGTGAGCCCCAGCGGGCGCCGCGATCTGGCGACGGCGTTGGTGATCGTGCTGGTGTTGGTGATCATCGCGCCGGGTTGGGCGATCGTGGGCCTTGTGAGCATGATCGTCCTCGGCCTGGGCGCCTTCAGCTTTGTGCTGCAGCGCAGGAGGGCTCGCCGGCTGCGCCGCGGGCGCCGGCCGCCGGGCCCCCGGGGCGCGCGGCCGAGATAGCCCACACAGAGCGCCTCGGGAATCGGGGAGCATCTCCCCGGGGAGTAGTGACCTTCGCCTCGGGGGAGAACGCCGGAGACCATGCTCCTCCAAGCGCAAACGCTCCCCCGGCGCGACACTCGGAAGCTTGCCCGCCACCACGCCGCCTTCCTGGTGACGGTGCTCGCGGCGGTGCTCCTGCGGGCAGGGGCCGAGCTCGCCTACCGGCCGGCCCTGTTCTTCAGCGATTCCTGGGTGTACCTGAGCATGGCCTCCCGGGGAGCTCCTGTCGCGGTCATGCCCAGTCGCCCCAGCGGCTACCCGCTGCTGCTGGCGCTGCTGGCGCTGCCCGGCCACGACGTGCTTCTCGTCACGGTTGCGCAGCACGCCGCCGGCGTGGCTGTCGGAGTGCTCGTTTACATCGTGCTGCTGCACGCCGGGCTGCAGCGACCGCTCGCGGCGCTCGCCGCCGCGCTGGTGATGCTGGCCCCGTCCGCGATTGTGCTGGAGCAGTTCATCATGGCCGAGGCGCTCTTCACGCTGCTGCTCTTCAGCGCGATTGCGTTGACGATCCTGCGCCGCGCCAGCCCGCGGGCGCTGATGCTCGCAGGTATTCTGCTGGGGGTGGCCTGCACGCTGCGGACGAGCGCCCTGTTCGTCATCCCGGTGTGGCTGATCTACCTGCTCTGGACGGCCCGGGACCGCCGGCGAATGCTCTGCGGCGCGCTCGGCCTGATCCTGCCGCTGGCGCTCTACGCCTCGTGGAACGCGGTTCAAACCGATGGCTCCGTGAGCCTCGACCAGATGCGAGGCTGGTTCCTGTACGGACGCGTCGCGCAGATCGCGGACTGCAACGGCGCCACGATCCCTGCCTTCACCCGCCCGTTGTGCGTGCCGCCCGCCCTTCGCCACAAGTTCTCGCCGGGTGACTGGATCTGGATTCCCGCCAGTCCCCCCGACCAGCTGACTGGAGGTAACCCCGACTTCTACGCCGACAAGCCCGGTGGTGCGGCGCGGAGTGCGGCGAACAACCAGGTACTGCAAGACTTCGCCGTCGCGATCATCCGCACCCATCCGCTCGCCTACGCCCACGTCGCCGCCGCGGACTTCCTTCGTTTCTTCGACCCGCGCGCCATCCCCCACAACGATCCTGACGGCGTCACGGTGACGTTCCCCTCCTCCCCGCTGCTCGGCTGGGTGTACGGGTCCTACCGCGACCGGTACCTGCCCGGCTACAAGGCGCGCGTGCGCTGGCCCGCGCCACTGCTGGTGCAGTACCAGAAGCGCTTCCCGGATCCGAGGCTGCTGCTCGGCGTGCTCAGCATCGTGGCCCTGGTCGCGCTCCTGGCGCCGGTGCTACCCCTCGGCCACCTGGACGTGCGGCGACGAGCGGAGATCTTCCTGCTGACTGGCAGCGGCATCGCCATGCTGCTCGCCAGCGCCGCGTTCGTCGCGTTCGTGGTGCGGTACCTGATCCCCGCCATCCCGTTGCTGATCTCCGGAGGCATCCTGGCCGTGAACGAGCTTCTCCACGCCACGCAGGGCGCGCGGGCGTGGCGTCTACGGCTCTCGTCGGTGTAACGTCTGGGGCATGGGCGGATCCTTTCGGTGGGGGCAGCGGGCGGGCCTCGGAAAAGCGACCTTTCCGTTATGCGCACCCGGTAATGGGTATGGTGCGCGATGCAAGAGGCGTCGGTGAGTGCAGGATGCGCGCCCCCATACACGAGTGGCCATCAGCAGCTCGCGGAGGAGAGAACATGAGGAGCATGATGTCTGTGACAGGTCGCGTCGCTGCCCTGGTCGCCTGCGCCGGAGTTGTCGCGGCGTGTGGAGGAAGTAGCGGTGGTTCTTCGAGCTCGAGCATGGATCCCGTCGCGACGGCGCTGATGAGTCCCGGAGTCAGGACCGTCACGGTTCCCAAGCAGCACAATCCGCTGACGATCGCCGTGACTTCGTGCAGCGAGGCGGCAGTCGTAACGGCTTCCGGGAGCAGCAAGATTCCGCCCGGATCCAACGAGATCGTGATTCCCAAGAGCTCGCTGACGCAGACCATCGCGATCGAGCCATGCGGAACCCCCATGCCCGCCAGCTCCAGCTCCAGCAGCTCGAGCTCCGCCTCGGAGGCGATCGCCCCGCCGCCGCCGGGAACGATCCTGGTCACGCCCGGCGGAGCCACGAGCATGCAGGCGGCCGGAGCCACCGCGCAGGATCAGCTGGTGCTGCCCGTCAACAGCAGCATCACCACGCTGATCGTGCCCCCGTGCCTGCCCTCACCCGCGGCCATCGCCGCGGCCTCCAGCTCCAGCTCCAGCTCCAGCAGCTCCAGCTCGAGCAGCACCAGCTCCACCACGGGCCCGAGCCAGACGAATGTGATCCCCTCCAAGAACGAGACCGTTGCCACGGCGTCCAACTGCACGGCGATGCCGTCGAGCAGCAGCTCCAGCAGCAGCTAGACCGGCATGCAGCGGCCGGCACAGCGGTAAGCGTCAGCTCGGGAGCATCCGATCGCCGAGACAGAAGACAGGACAGAGACGGGCGAGTCCGTGGGCTCGCAGGACAGCCTCGGGAGTAATCGCATCGTCTGGGGGACGATCGTCGGATTGATCGTGCTCCTGGTGGTGGGCACGGCGATCAAGGCCAAGAGCAGCCAGAGCAGCGGCACCCCGAGCCCGGTGCTCCCCGGTATGCGGGCCGTGATCGTGCCCACCGCCGACACGTCGCGGACCGTGATCATCCCCCCGTGCGGGACCAATGCGACGGTGTCCGCCGACCCCGCGGTGGGAGAGACCACCCCGGGCGCCGTCGTCCTACAGCTGCCGCAGGGACAGGGCACCCGGGTGGTGACGATCCCGAAGTGCAGCGCCACCCAGGCTGGAGCCACGGGCACGAGCCCGTTCCCGGCGGCCGCCTTCGTGGCCTTTCCGGGGACACCGATCCCATTGCTGCCTCCGCCGATTGCCAGCAGCTCGTCCAGCAGCAGCTCGTCCAGCAGCAGTTCCTCGAGCAGCAGCAGTAGCAGCTCGTCCAGCAACAGCTCGTCGAGCAGCAGTGAGAGCGTGTCCGGAGCGGGGGCACCCGATACCGCCCAGCTACAGCTGACCGTGCCCCCCGGCAGCGCGATCAGGACGATCGTGGTCACCGCGTGCGAGAACCCCAACCCGACCGGCCCCGCGGAGGAGATCCTGGGCCTCAACAAGGGTTCGACCACGGCGGTGGCGCCTGGATGCTGAGGGCGCGGGTGCCCACCCGCATTCGAGGGCTGGCGGCTGGGCTGCCCCGGCGCGTCTGGGTGCTGCTGGCGGTGGCGCTGATCCTGCGGGTGGCGGTGGTGGCGGGCTTCACTCTGTACACGCCCGTCACGCTCGACCCCGCGGACTTCAGCCGCACCGGGCTCTCGATCGCCCAGGGCCACGGGTACCCCGACACCAACCGGGCCCCCGGCGGGGGCCCCAGCGCCTTTCGCCCGCCCGCCTACCCCGTCTTTCTGGCCGCGGTCTACGCCGTCGCCGGTCAGGAGGCCCCGCCCGCGGCTCGCCTGGTGGAATCGCTGCTGGGAACGCTCTCGGTAGGCCTCATCGGCTTGATCGCTCTGCGGATCTGGGGAAGGCGCGTTGGCGTCATGGCCCTCGGCATCGCCGCGGTGGCTCCCCCGCTGGTGGTGCTGAGCACCGCTCTCATCTCGGAGTCGCTGTTCGTGCCCCTGATGTTGGCCGCGGTGGCCGCCGTCCTGGAGGGGCGCCGCTCCCGGCACACGCTCCGCTGGGCGATCTTCACCGGAGTGCTGGTGGGACTCGCCGAGCTGACACGCACGAACGCCTTCGTGTTGCTGGTACCGCTGGCCTATGCGCTCTGGGCCATCCCACGCCCGCGGTTTGGCCGCACGCTGCTGCGCCCCGCGGCCCTGATCGCCGCCGCCGTCCTCACAGTGGCGCCGTGGACGGTGCGTAACTGGTTCGTCCTGCACCACTTCGTCCCGGTCTCCACGGAGATCGGCTACACCCTCGCCGGGACCTACAACCTGGCCTCCCGCCAGGACCATCACTGGCCGGCGGTCTGGAAGGAAGCCGAGCACGGGGCCTCCGTCGAGTACTCGCCGATCATCTTCAACGCCTCCATCCATCGCTGGGACGAGGCCACGCTTGACGACAACCTGCTCTCAACGGCGATTGCCGACATCCGCAAGGATCCCCCCTACATGCTCACCGCCGCCGCCTGGAACACCGTCCGCATGTTCCACCTGGGCGAGCTCGACTTCGGCGTGGCCAACCTACGCGACACCGGAATTCCGAAGATCCCGGCCTGGCTGGAGGTCTCCGGGTTCTACATGCTGGGCTTGCTGGCACTGGTCGGCTTGTCCACCAGGAGGGTCCGGCGCGCCCCGTGGTGGCTGTGGCTCGTCCCGGTCCTGCTGGCCAGCACCGTGTTCGTCACCGGCTTCATTCGCTTCCGCTCGGGCATCGATCCGTTCCTGGTGCTGCTCGCCGCCCTGGGCGTCGTCCACATGCTCGACCGGCGCACAGCCCGCTCCGAACGCCGTACTGCTGCGGGGCCGCCCGGCGGGGGACCAACAGGCGACCGGGACCTCGCCCCGGCCGCGGTCGGGACCACCGCCGTGGGCCCGCCGCGTGGTCGCTGAGCCGAGGCCTCACCGCCGGCCCGCCGACGGCCAACCTTCCGGGCCATGTTTGTCCAGCGGGCCGAAGGCGAATGGGCGAGTGGCTACGATTATGGATCCCACCGATCATGCGACGGAGGAAGTTGCGATGAACAGGGAAAGAACCCAGGCATACCGCAGGGTGGTCGATACGCTCGACGAGCTCGGCCCGAGCAAGCTCCAGCGCGATGAGCAGGAGCGCATCCGGCTTGCCGCCGACACCCTCGTCTTCAGCTCGGATCTGACCGATGACGCCGGTGCCCGGGCGGCGCTGGCCGACGTCGAGTCGCTCTGCGAAGCGCTCGTGGAGAGCGGACGCTGGCACCAGGTCACCGCCGCGAGGCTGCTGCACGACGTGGCCGCCTGCGGGCCGGCCGTGCCCGTCGGTCTTCAGGCCGCATAGCGAGACCGCCGCGCCTGGGCGCGACCCATCTCAGGCCTCAGTGCAGCAGCGCCCTCAGCGCTATCACGAGGAGCCCGAGCACGGTCCCGATCGCCGTCTGGGTGAGGAAGTCCCGGGGCTTCAGTCGGTCCCGGAACCCCACCACCATCTCGATCAGCACGAGGCTTCCCGCCGCCGTCCAGGTGGCGGCGTCCACTGCCGTGCTCAGCGCCGTGCCCGCTGCCCAGCAAAGCGCCAGTACCAGCAGCGGGGGCGCGGCGCCCAGCGTCTCCGGATAGGTCTCACCGCGGCGCTCTCGGCGGCCAGCACCGCGCCGATCGTGATCGTGCCGTAGGCGACCCCGCCGACGTTGGAGAGCATGACGCCATTGTGTATACGCCGCCCCCGGCCCGGCGTGAAAACGTGCAGACGGGGTAATCGTGGTCGGATGACCCCTGCCGAGTCCTACTCTCCCGAGGAGCCCAAGCCGCTGGGGGGCTACGCGGTCCTCCTGCTGATCTTCCAGGCGTTGGTGGCGCTGCTGGCGCTCCTGCTGATGCGCGCGCGCAAGCGCCTTCCGGAACAGGTCCCCCCCGGCGACCTGGCTCTCTTCAGTGTCGCGACGTTCAAGCTCAGCCGCTTGATCACCAAGGACAAGGTGACGGCCGCCGTGCGGGCGCCGTTTACCCGCTACCAGGAGGATGCCGGTCCCGCGGAGGTCTCCGAGGCCGCGCGCGGCCGGGGCCTGCACCGGGCCGTGGGCGAGCTGCTGACCTGCCCGTACTGCATCCAGCACTGGGTGGCGACGGTGCTGCTGGGGCTGTACGTCTAGCAACCGCGCGTGGCCCGCATGACGGCCTCGCTGTTTGCAATTGTCACTGGCGCCGACTATCTCCAGCAGGCCTGGGTCGCCGTCGACAAGGCGGCGTAGCGCCTCGAGGAGGCGGCTGTGAGTGCCGAGGGCGGTGTGCGCGTCACGCTGCTGTGCTGGAACCTCGCCGGGCGGGTCAAGCGGTTGGCCGAGCAGGCGGCGCTGGTGCAGGCGGCGGGAGCGGACGTCGTCTGCCTGCAGGAGGTGACCCCGACCAGCGCCCGCCGCTGGGGTCCCCTGTTGCGCGAGGCCGGCTTCACCCACCTGGCCATCGCCGGTACCGCGGCGGCGCTTCGGGAGGGGCGCTCTCGTCCGCTGCACACCCTCACCGCCAGCAAGCTGCCGCTCGCACCACTCCCGGTGGCGGACGCCCCCTGGCCCGAGCGCGTGCTCGCGACCCGGATCGAAGGCCTGGAGCTCGTCAACCTCCACTCCCCGATCAGCCCCAAGCCGGAGCTGGCCAAGGTCCGCACGCACGAGGCGGTGCACCGGCACCTGGCACAAGGCACGGGACCACGGGCGGTGTGCGGGGACTTCAACACCCCACGCAAGGAGCATCCGGACGGAGGCGTGTGGACCTTCGCCCGCACCCAGCACGGACACCTGCGGCCCGATCGCGGCGAGCGCTGGGACGCCGCCGAGCTGGCCTTGATCAAGGGCCTGGAGGAGCACGGCTTCCGCGACGCCTTCCGGGAGATCCACGGCCTCGCCCATCGCGAGCTGAGCTGGGAGTGGCCGCGCTGGGGCGGCGGGTATCGGCTCGACCACCTGATCGTCTCGGCGGATGTGGACGTCACGGAGGTCTGCTAACCTACGCGAGTGGCGGCGAGCGGGCCTCTCGGACCACTCGCCATTGCTGGCGCAGATCTCTTGGGCTGAGCCTTGGAGCCTGTCTTAGCCAGGGGAGGCGCCGCCCGGACAGTTTGAATACCCGTCCACAATCACCCCTTGGGGGGGGGCCAAATGCTCGATTTGTCGCCGGAAGCCTCAGATGCAAGGGATGTCATGACCGATAAGGTCTTCTATGGGTCATATAGCGAGCCGCAAGTCTTCAGCAGCACGAGCGCACCGCAAGCTTTCGATCGCGTCCGGGATAAGCACGGCTATAAGTCTGCACCGCCTAGCCCCGTCACGGCGAATGCCATGAGTGGATCCGCGACCACCTCCGCGAATCACGGTGCGACGGACTACCGGCCCGGCAGGTCGCTCACGCGCTACTTGCCTCAGGTTGCTCTCGCCACTCTGCTCGTCTCGGTCACGCCGGTCGTTGTGGTTTGGCTGCTGCGCTCGGCGGGCGCGATCGGGCCGTGGACGGGGCTTGTCCTGGCGATGGGACTCTCGACCGCTTTGTCGTGGTTTGGCTGTGCGTACTGGAAGCGCAGCAAGGGATCGGGAGATCTGCTGTTCAGCGAACTGCTTGTCTGGGGATGGTTGCGGCGCTCGCGCGCGGAAAGACGGCTGGCGAGCGCTGTTGAGTTGCTCGGCCTCGTGCAAAGTAACGGTGGGCGTCCGGCAGGATGGTCGGTCGACCGCCAAGAGGAACTTCTCCGGGCTCTGGCGTCCGCGTTGGAAGCCGAGGATCGATACACCCGGGGTCACTCCGATCGCGTGGCTTGCTATGCCGGAAGCATCGCCCGCGAGATGGGTCTCTCCAGCGGCGAGGTTGAGGCGGTTCGCGCTGCCGCGTTGGTTCACGATGTCGGCAAGCTCCGCATTCCAGCTGAGGTTCTCAATAAGCCGACCAGGCTCACCGACGCGGAGTTCGATCTCATCAAACGTCACCCAGTGGACGGCGCCGAGATGGTGGCAAGCCTCGGTAACAAAGAGCTGACCTCGGTCGTCCTGCACCATCACGAGCGGTTAGACGGAAAGGGGTATCCGGATGGGCTGTCCGGCGAACAGATCCCGCTCGGAGCTCGGATCATCGCCGTGGCGGACACCTTTGACGCGATTACGTCCGTTCGTCCCTATCGGCCTCGTAGAGCGCACAAGAAGGCGCTTGACACCCTCGCCGGGGAGCAAGGTCTCCAGCTTGACCGCGGCGCGGTCCGCGCGTTTCTGCATTGCTACTCGGGTAGGAGGTCGATCGCGCTCTGGACGGTGACAGCATCCGTGTTACAGCGCGCGGTCTCGTGGATGACCGGCGAAGCGACGGCGGCGACTATCACCACCGGCAACGTCGTGGCCACCGCAGTCGCGACTGTCGCGATCGGCGGCGTGGCGATGACGTCATCGGTGGTGGCTCGTGTCGATCCGATCCGTTCTGCCGGGAATGCACATGCCTCAGCGCGGCCAGGCCATGCTCTCGGCCAAGTTCTGGGCGTCGCGCAAGCTGGCGGACCTGCCGGGGTTTCACCTCTCGCCGGAGGGCTTCTCAGCGGGCATCGGCGGGGCCTGAGCGTCTCTGCCACCGGCGTGGGACGAACACTTCCGAGCCATCCCACACGCCGCCACCCGGCTCACCGGATCCATCACACACACGGCGGCAGGAGGTCTCACGCGCGGCATCGACGCGGTCGTGCCGACGGGCACGGCCCCGGGGGGGGCAAGACTGTTTTCGGCCGTGGCATCGGCACCAGAGGTGCCCCTCGACACGCCGCGGGCCCCAGTAGCCCCAACACGGGAGATAGCGGCTCACCTGGCGTTCGATCAACGGATTCTGGCAGGGCAAAGGCTCGCCGAGCGCCACCTCAGGGAAAACGGGCTCTCCGGGCATGATCGTAAGTGACGTCACACGAACGCTCCTTCGTGTGGGAGTTTGAGATTGATCGGCCCGCAGGTGAGATGAACGAGGGCGAGAGCGGCGTTTGCGGAGTGAAATCCGTGGGCGCGGTGGACGATGAGCTTCACCTTGTTGTTCAGCGCTTCGGGGCGGGCGTTGCTCAGTTTCAGGCGACGGGCGGCGAGGATCCCGTCGCGGTGCTTGCGGATCGTTCGGCCCAAGCGGATGAACGGCCGTAATCGGCAGCGTGAGAGGCGGGCCAGGAGCCGGTCGATCAACTCGGCGACGGCGGATACGGTGAGGCCGGGCGCGAAGATCGCGCGGACCATCTCCTTCATCGCCCAGGCGCGTGTGCCGCGGATGCCGTGGCCGGCCGGGACGGTCGGGCAGGGGCCGAACGGGACCATGATCGCTGGCTAGCGCTGCTGGGCGCGTGTCGGGACGTTGCTCGATCTCCTCGAGTCCAAAGCGGCGAAGAACTCATCAGCGGCGGCCTGGCCGTTGCCCTCGCAGCCCCACACCACGCAGCGGCGGCGGTGATCGCCGACGAGCGTGAGGTAGCGATGGCCTTTTCGCCACGCGACCTCGCCGATCGAGATCTCAAACAGGTCGCTGAGCCGATCCTCGGCGGCGAGCAGCTCGGCGGCGACGCGCTCAATCACCCGCCCGATCGTGTGCCAGTCGATCCGCGTCAGCCGGCAGGTCGCGGTCTTGTCGGTCTTCGTCGCCAGCCACGCGTGAGAGTCGAGCCGGGGCGCGTCGCCGCCCTCTCGGGCGACTGTTTCCCCGGCCCGCTCCTCCGAACCGGACGTGCCCGTTCCCGAGCATCCGGCTC
>JAABUR0100000681.1_pt1 | contig 69506 bp, 69 predicted proteins | sample 5560091 | NCBI WGS metagenome assembly JAABUR01 (sample SAMN10711879, study PRJNA513375) | rock metagenome | isolation source: Antarctica rocks | place: Antarctica: Victoria Land, University Valley sud
AAGACTACGAAGTGTTGACCGGCAGTAGCGAAGCAATGATTTACATCGCCATGACACGCTTAATGCTGCGCAGGCTCAAGCCAATATGAATTTTCAAACAGCTTCTTAGCTCGACTTTATCCATTTTGGAAACAGGGGACGTAAATAAAAGACTTAGCGTCCCAATTATTCGCCAGACTTTTTGAATCTCGGTCAAAAAGAGGACATTCAAAAAGTCTGACGTTGAAAACAAAAGACTTATACCGCCATCATTTTGCTGCTCTAAAAATGGATAAAGTCGAGCTTAGGAGTTCGATTTATCCCACTCGTCAAAAGTAGGTTCTTGGAAGAAGCGTTGGAGGCGCGTGAGGTGTTCTTCTTCGTGGTCAAAGTCGGTTAATAGCCGCTCTTTCAAGTGCGGCTTAAAGACGCGGTTGGTTTCGATCTCGCGGCGTTCCTGTGCTGCGTTTGCTAAAAACGCGCTGTACGCCTCTGACTGCTTTGTTTCGAGCTTCCCTGCTATCCCTTAAAAAATCAAAATACGCTGGTTGTAGGGTCTCTCTGCGCTTGTGGCGGGCAAGTTCCGCTTCTTTCTTGGCGACGGATTTCTTGACCTCTTCCTCTTTCTCCTGCGCCGCGATGATCGGTTCGGGTAGCTGATAGTTTTCTTTGATGGCGCGGATCAGCCATGAGGCGAGGTCTTTAATCTTATTTAGATTGCGTTGTATGTCAGGGCAACAAAGAGGGCTGGCCGACGCTTTACGATAAAGCAGCCTTAAAATCTAAGGTATATAAACAACACTATTATCAATCCAACAGACGATGCGTGTCGTTATGCTTTATGCCTCTTGCGTGTTTAACCTATCTTGACACAATTTTACATAAACTGTATTATCTCTGACCACGTTGGAGGAAAATAGATGAAGCGTGCAATGCCTACGGATTTAATCAGCACAACCGAAGCTCAACATTTGCTTGGTGTGAGCCGCCCGACGATGGCGCGATTACTCAAGGATGAAGTCATACGCCACTTCCCTAACCTGATTGATAAGCGCGTGAAACTTGTTAGCAGATCGGAAGTGCTGGCCTTAATGCCGCCGCGCGTGAGGGCTGCGTAAAAACAATCAAGCTGACTTCCCTGCTTGTGTCTCTTGTGTTGATCGCTGCATGTTCAGGCCGCTCGCCTTCAACATCAACGGTCACAGCTACAACAAATTCAGGGACGACGGCCACCTACACGCCAACTTCGACGCCGAGCAACACTGCGACAAATAACATTCCGGTCAATGAACCCGGAAAGTCGCCAATCGTGCCTGACCAGAAACTAACGCCCGGCGATGCGCTCGACGTGACGCGAGATGACATCTGCGTTTCAGGTTACTCGAAGAAAGTGCGCAATGTTCCGCAGGCCGTCAAAGAAGGAGCTTATAGAGAATATGGCATCACTTCACGCCAGCCGCGCGAGTATGAAGTGGATCATCTAATTTCTCTGGAACTTGGCGGCAGCAATTCGATCAAGAATCTATGGCCGGAGAGCTTCGTCACTGAACCTTGGAACGCTCACGTCAAAGACAAGCTGGAAAACAAGCTGCATGAAATGATTTGCAGCAGGCAGATCGACATTAAGGCAGCGCAACACGAGATCGCTACCGATTGGATCGCCGCCTACAAAAAATATGTTGGGCCGGAGCCAAGCGCAAATGACGCTCATCACGAACAACGCTCTGCGAGAGAGAGTGCTGCATCATCGAGCACATCATCCGGGCAAGCGACGGGTGAGATCATCGGCAACAAGCGCAGCCAGATTTTTCATAAGCCGGGCTGCCCTGATTACGACAAAGTATCTCCGCAGAACCGTGTGATGTTTAGTAGCGTAGCGGAGGCTGAAAAGGCCGGTTATCACGCAGCAAAAAACTGTCCGTGAGGAGCAAGAAATATCAATTATGGCAGCAAATAAGAAACTAACGGGTGTTATTCAAGGCCGCACGATCAAGACCGCGAGTGCTGACGATGACGCGCTGACAATCACCTTTTCGGATGGCTCGACGATGAAGGTCAAGACCGGCGCGGCAGCCAAAGCAGACGCGCTTGCCGGACATACGATCAAAAGCGTGCGGCAGCAGGGTTCGACGATGAACATTGATTTTACGGACGGATCAAACGCGCAAGTAACGCTGGCAGAAGCCACCTCAAGCGTCATGGTGCGCGATAGCAAAGGAACGATGGAGTATGCCGACTAATCAAAAAGAAGGCGCTATGAAAACAATTACCATCGCCAACCATAAAGGCGGCGTGGCGAAGACGACCACTGCGCTCAATGTTGCCGTCGTGCTGGCGCATCAAGGCTCGCGCGTGCTGGCTGTTGACCTCGACCCGCAAGGCAATCTATCGCTTTCTCTCGGCGCTGATCTTCAAGAGTTGGAAGAGAAACACCGCACGTCGCATCGTTTGATGTTAAGTGATCGTGACGACTTCTCTTCTTACACGCTGAATTCGCGCCCGCGTCTCGATCTATTGCCCGCGTGCCTCGATCATGACGCTGAATCAATGCTCTTAGGCCAGCGCGTCGCCGGTGAACTCTTGTTGAAACAAAAGCTCGCTGCCGCGAAGCGAGTCTATGATTTCTGCGTGATCGACACGCCGCCGTCACTGCAAACGCCCACCTTGAACGCGCTCGCAATGTCCGATCTCGTTGTTATCCCGATTGAAACAAGTATGTTTGCGCTGCACGGAATCTCGCAACTACTTCGCACCATCGGTCAAGTCCGCCGCATACACGCGCCGCAGCAGATCATCATGGCGCTCTCGACGCTGCACAACACGCGCCAGAAACTTGACCGCGACGTGCGCGAGCAAGTGCTTGCCAAGTTCGGCAGCGACTTTGTTTTTAATACTACGATCCCGCGCCTCGTCGCTGTTGGCGAGGCTACCGCGCAGCTACAAGCTGTCGTCGAGTCGCAGCCGGAATCGCCTGCGACTTTTGCCTTTCACAAGCTCGTTAAGGAAGTCATAGATGTGCTCGTTGAAGAAGGGTTGATGAATGAGCAAGAAATCACGCGAAGCAATAAGGGATAATCTAGCGCGTGCCATTGCGCCACCCATTCCCACCACTAGCAAGCGATCCGCGCATCTCGACGGGCTGCTTGACGAGTACGCACCAGCGGAGCAGGAAAGTGCTTTTGGCTCGCCTTCCAGCGTTGCAGAAATAGCCATGCCGGAGGTAGCCCCTTCACACTACGAAGCCCCTGCGCCACACGAAGCCCCTCCACAAAAAGGGGTGCAGCCCCTTCGCCGCGAAGCGGCTGCGCGGCGCGAAGCCCCTCCACGAGACGAAGCGGCTGCGCTGCTTCCGAGCACCGCGCCGCATCTGCGCTTCGCTTATGACGTGCTCGATAAGACTCTTTCAAAGCTCGATCCATTTCCGCGCACGGTGCTACTTAGGCTCTACCGTCTCTCTGCTGGCTTCAACAATGACACTTGCCATGTCAGCATCGGAAAGCTCGTAGAACACTGCAAAATGGGAGCAACGAAGGTTCGGACTTGTTTACGTGAACTTGAAAACGATGGTTATATCAAGCGTCTCTCGATTGATCTTTCAAACAAAAAGCAGGATGAGCGGGGAATTACATTCAAAGTTTTATTGCCGCGTCTAGCCTCTTCGCGCCGTGAAGCCCCTACACAATACGAAGGGGGTGCGTCTTATGAAGCCCCTTCGCCACGCGAACCCAATAAAGAAAGAACTCTTAAAAGAAACACACTCACACAGAACGAGCCGCAAGATGCGGCGGGTGCGGGTGTGAGTTCGCGGTTTTCTCTTAAGCAGTGCATCTCATATGCGCAGCATCGTAAATCGCTTGATCCGAACATGCGCAGCGCCGAAGCCGTAGGCCGAAAGCTATACGATACAGGCAGGGAAGACGAGCTTATTGATGAATGGCTCAACGCGGAAGATTCACCGGTGCTAAACATTTCGCAATGTCCAGATTGTCACGGCGCAGGAATGTACTACCCGGAAGGCTTGGGTAAGGGCGGTGTGAAGAAGTGTTCTCACGAGAAGCTAAAGACAGCCCAAGTCGATCATTAAGTGAAACTACCGAACCATGACAGAGCAGTTGTGCCACGCGAGAAGATTGTTGATTACTTGCTTTCACACGCACACCGCGACGGACGCAGCAAAGCGGTTTTCTTCTCTAGCTTCGGCTTTTCCGCTGATGCGTGGCAGACGCTCGCTGACGCTCTCCGGCGTCATGCCGCAGAGAATGAAGTTGCCATGATAGAAGCTTCACCCTACGGCACGCGCTATGTGGTTGAAGGGGAATTGCACGCGCCCGATGGTAGAACGCCGCTCGTCCGCGTCGTGTGGTTCATTGATACGGGCGAAGCCATTCCGCGATTGGCAACGGCTTATCCATTGTGAAGGGAATTGATGATTATGATTAAAGAACTCGATCAAGTGGTATTGCAGGCAGACTTGCCCGATCACGGCTTACAGCAAGGCGACATCGGCACAGTCGTTTTAATTCATCAAGGCGGCGCGGGCTACGAAGTGGAATTCGTTACGCTCGATGGCGAAACAGTCGCGGTCGTCTCGCTCGCCGCCTCCCAAGTGCGTCCCATCGCGCACCGCGAAATCGCACACGTTCGCGCGATAGAACATCGAGCGGCCTAAGCAATATCAAGCAGCATAAGAAAGACCTCATCAACGTGGCAAAAAATAGCAAAGCAAATTCTGCACAGAACGGCAGCGGAGCGAACATCGGTTTTGAATCAACTCTCTGGCAGGCCGCCGACAAAATGCGCGGCCATATGGACGCGGCGGAGTACAAGCACGTCGCGCTCGGCCTCATCTTCTTGAAATACATTTCCGACGCTTTCGCGGAGCGGCATCAGCAGTTGCTCGCGGAAGTAGGGCAGGGAGCTGACCCGGAAGACAGGGACGAGTACCGCGCCGAGAATGTGTTTTGGGTTCCGAAGGAAGCGCGCTGGGAGTTTTTGCAGAAGAACGCGAAGCAACCGACCATCGGAAAGCTGTTGGACGATGCGATGACGGCGATTGAGCGCGACAATCCGACGCTCAAGGGCGTGTTGCCGAAAGACTACGCGCGACCGGCGCTCGATAAGCAGCGTTTAGGAGAATTGATTGATCTCGTCGGCACGATTGGTTTGGGCGACAAAGGGAATCGCTCAAAGGATATTTTGGGGCGCGTGTACGAGTATTTCCTGTCGCAGTTTGCGAGCGCGGAAGGCAAGAAGGGCGGGCAGTTCTACACGCCGCGTAGTGTGGTTGGATTGCTGGTGGAGATGCTCGCTCCGTACAAGGGGCGCGTGTTTGACCCATGCTGCGGTTCGGGTGGAATGTTTGTGCAGTCTGAAAAGTTTGCGGAGGCGCACGGCGGGCGCATCGGTGATATTAGCGTTTACGGTCAGGAATCGAACCCGACGACTTGGAAGCTCGCCAAGATGAACCTTGCGATTCGCGGCATTGACAGCAACCTTGGCGCGGAGAACGCGGACAGTTTTCGGCGCGATTTGCACAAAGATTTGAAGGCTGATTATATGCTCGCTAATCCGCCGTTTAATGATAGCGATTGGAGCGGCGCAAGTTTGCGCGAGGACGTGCGCTGGCAATACGGCGTGCCGCCCACAGGTAACGCTAACTTCGCGTGGGTGCAGCACTTCATACATCATCTCGCGCCGCAGGGCTTGGCGGGCTTCGTGCTCGCCAACGGCAGTATGTCCAGCAACACATCGGGCGAGGGTGAGATACGTCGCCAGATCATCGAAGCAGACCTCGTTGATTGCATGGTGGCGCTGCCGGGTCAGCTTTTCTACTCAACGCAGATTCCGGTCTGTCTGTGGTTCCTCGCGCGCAATAAGCGGAACGGGCGCTTTCGTGATCGGCGCGGTGAAACGCTGTTCATTGACGCGCGCAAGCTCGGACATTTGATTGACCGCACGCATCGTGAATTGTCGGATGAAGAAACGGCGCGCATCGCTGGAACGTATCACGCATGGCGCGGCGATAAAGATGCTGGAAAGTATACGGATATGTCAGGCTTTTGTAAGAGCGTAAAGCTGGCAGAGATCAGCGAGCACAATTATGTGCTGACGCCGGGGCGTTACGTCGGCGCGGCAGAAGTGGAAGACGATGATATGCCGTTCGAGGAAAGGATGCCGTTGCTTGTGGCGAAGTTAGAGGAGCAGTTTGCGGAGGCATCGCAATTAGAGCAGGCGATTAGAAGGAATATGCGAGGGTTGGGTTATGGCGAGTAAGTGGGAAATGACAACACTGGGGCAAATCGCCGCACCGACGCCACGCTCGGTTGCTATGGGACCGTTTGGCTCTAACATCAAAAAAGATAATTACAAACCCTTTGGGGTTCCGGTGATTAGAGGATTCAATCTTGCCACTGAAAAATTCTACAACGATGACTTCGTGTTTCTCTCTGAGGCTAAGGCGGACGAACTGAAAGGCTCTAATGCTTTTTCAGACGATATTGTATTTACCGCTCAAGGCACGGTGGGTCAGGTTGGAATTGTGCCAAAAGGGAGTAACTATAGCCGCTATGTTCTGTCACAGAATTTAATGAAGATAACCTGTGATAAAGATAAAGCAGTTCCTCTTTTCGTTTTCTATTATTTCCGCTCTGCACAGGGACAGCATGAAATACTTTCTCGCGTTAATCCAACAGGCGTTCCTTGCATTAGCCAACCTCTAACATCGCTAAAATCATTCCGCATACCATTGCCTACGCTTGAGGATCAGCAATCCATCGCGCGCATTCTCGGCACGCTGGACGACAAGATCGAACTCAACCGCCGCATGAACGAGACGCTGGAAGCGATGGCGCGGGCGTTGTTCAAGAGTTGGTTTGTGGACTTCGACCCGGTGCGCGCCAAAGCTGAACAGCGCCAGCCCGCAGGCATGGACGCAGAGACCGCCGCGCTCTTTCCCTCATCGTTTGAAGCGTCACCGCTTGGACAGATTCCGAAGGGATGGCGCGCAAATACATTGGCAGAAATTGTAGAAATAAACTCTTGGACTCTTAACAAGCGCGATGAGTTAGAAAGGGTCGAGTACATAGAAATATCGGAAGTAATGCGAGGCGATGTTCTGAATGTTCAAGAGTTCGTAAGGGGGCAAGAGCCTAGTCGAGCTAGGCGCAGGCTGCGACATGGTGACACGATTATATCAACCGTTAGACCTGATCGCGGAGCGTATTTTCTTTGCTTAAATCCGTCTCCACATTTGATTGCTTCTACCGGATTTGCTGTTCTTACGCCTATTAAAGCGCCGTGGAGCTTTGTTTACTCAGCAGCAACACAGCCAGAAATCTTTCCATATCTTGGAAGACTTGCAGATGGCGGTGCTTATCCTGCCATTTCGCCTGAAGCTATATGCAAATGGGAAATTGCTGTTCCGTGTGAATCTCAAATCTTAGCAAAGTACCAAGAGCTATGCGCGTCGTTGTTTGAACTCAGTGTGGCAAATCGAGTTAACTCTCGCACGCTCGCCGCGCTGCGCGATGCCTTGTTGCCAAAGTTGCTGTCAGGCGAGATCAGAGTGTGTCAGGCAGAAAGTCTTATCGCGGAGGCAGTCTGAATATTGCCGCGTGGTATTAAACGGTTAAAACCGCTATTATTTGACGGCGCAAATCAAGTAAGATAAAAACTGATGACCGAGCCGACGCGCTACAAACAAGACCCGATCACCGAAGCCTTGATCGAGATTCGCGTCGCCCCGACCCCACACGGCACGAAGGAGAAGTTGACCGCTGCTTTCCAGTCTGTCGCCGCCCGGTATCCACAGCAACTAGACATGATGGCAATGCGCGGCGAGTTCGTCATAGGTCAACAAGTCGGAGCGTCGGCACAGCAAATTCCCGTCGGTACGGCGCGCATCAGCGAAGACAAGAGACAGATGTTTCGCGCGCTCGGCGAAGGTTTCATCTTCAATAAACTTGCGCCGTATCCGGGTTGGGAAGCGTTGCGCGATGAAGCCAAGGAATTGTGGGGCATTTACCGTGCGACGGTTGAGCCGCAGGAACTACAGCAGATGAGCGTGCGTTACATTAACCGTCTGGATTTGCCCGCTCCCGTTGATCTAACTGATTACCTGCGCTTGCATCCGGTTATCGCCATTGAGATGGGCGGCGAAATGCAAGGCTTCTTTCTGCAAGTTCAACTCGTGCAAACGGATTTGCAAGCCACTTGTTTGTTAAACGAAGGTGTTGTGCCGCCGCCGCATGAAAGCATAGCTTCGCTGCTTCTCGACATCCAATTAACGAGAACGGCGAATGTGCCGTTAAACGAAAATGAATTGTGGGACTTATTCGAGCTTTTTCGCGCGCGCAAGAATCAAATCTTTGAAGCGTGCATTACTGATAAAACGAGGGAGTTGTTCAACCATGAATAGCGCAACTGCACCGACTTACTACTGCCCTCCGGCGATTGTGCGCGAGCAGCGTACAGAATCAATGCAAGCGAGCGGCGATGAAGGACGCTTCCTTGAGGATCGCATCTTTGAGATTCGACGCGCCTTTGCTGACAGCCGTCAGTGGCAAGCCGTCATCAAGCAAGTCGTCGCCGCCGAAGATGCGAGTGCGGACGAAAATCGGTTTTCTGTTTCGAGCCTCAACGTAATATTGCCCAAGCGCACTTATAGTCGGCGCGTGCGCTATCACTTCGCGGGGCGCGGTCGTCCGCTGCCTTACGACGAGTTCAATGACAATGATACGGACGAGGCGTAAAGCGTGGCGGTTGAATCTTTCTGGGAACAAGTCGAGGGCGAAGAACTGCGGCAAGGGGATATTCTCAAGGATTGTCCCGTGCCGCTTTTCAATCCGCAGCCGGGTAAGGAAGAAGATGTTGATGTCAACGAATTTGACGTAATCATCGTTACGCAAAGCTGCGATCTGGAAGCGCGCAAAGTTCGCCTAGTGGCGCTGTGCCCGATCACTTCAGTCGTGGAGTTTGAGCAAGCTAGTCCACAGATGGCAAAAGGAGGGCGTTGGGAGAGCGTCCGCAAAGGGCGAGAAGAAGGTTTGCACCTCTTATCTTCGCCCGTCTATCCTGACAATAACCGCGAATGTTTAGTTGTTGACTTCCGCGAAATTTACAGTTCGGCGCTAGATTTCCTCACGCAGCACGCCGTCGCGCAGGGCGCGCGCTGGCGTTTGAAGTCGCCCTACTTGGAGCATTTCTCGCAAGCCTTCGCACGCTTCTTTATGCGCGTCGGGTTGCCATCAAATATCCCACCCTTCAAATGAGCTGCACATGATACAGTGCGGCACTGAAAACCAATTTGAACTCAGTGGATAGAGTCTGTTCGTCAAACAAACACTTACTGACCATTGATTTGCATACAACGTCATGAAAAGCTATTGAAAATCTCTAAATTCTTGATTAACACCGACATCCAATTTGCAAGCAAATCGAACTAGAGAAATGGCTAAAAATTAGGTTCTTCTTCATCACCTATGCCCTCAATCTTGACCGAATCCCACGTCGAAGATGCCGCGCTCGAATGGTTCGAGGAACTCGGCTACACCATTCTGCATGGGCCGGACATCGCGCCGGGCGAAGCTCAAGCCGAACGCGATACTTACTCTCAAGTTGTGCTCACGGCGCGCCTGCGTCGCAAACTCTCCGAACTCAACCCGCACATTCCAGCGGAGGCGCTCGACGAAGCGGCGCGCAAATTGACGCGCCTCTCGTCGCCCTCGCTCATTAACAACAATCGCCTCTTTCATCGAATGTTGGTTGATAGCGTCGAAGTGGAATACAAGCGCGCCGACAATTCGATTGCCGGTGATCGCGCGCGGCTCATTGATTTCGACGAGCCGGAAAATAACGAATGGCTCGCTATCAATCAGTTCACGGTGATTGAAGGTCAATATAACCGGCGGCCTGACATCGTGCTATTCGTCAACGGATTGCCGCTCACAGTCATCGAACTCAAGAATGCGGCGGACGAAAAAGCAGACATCTGGACAGCCTTTAAGCAGCTCCAGACCTACAAGCTGCAAATCACGCCACTCTTCACCTTCAATGAAACGCTGATCGTCTCTGACGGCTTAGACGCACGCTTGGGAACCATCAGTTCTGACCGCGAACGCTTCATGCCCTGGCGCACCATCGAAGGCGAAGAACTCGCGCCTGCTTCCATGCTGCAACTCGAAGTGATGATGCGCGGTGCTTTTGACAAGCAGCGTTTTCTTGACTTGATCCGTTATTTCACGGTGTTTGAGGACGACGGCAGCGAAGTCATCAAAAAGATGGCTGGCTATCATCAATTCCACGCCGTTAATCGCGCCGTCGCTGAAACCGTCGCCGCCTCCAGCCCGGAAGGTGACAAACGCGGCGGTGTCGTATGGCACACACAAGGCTCCGGTAAGAGTCTCACGATGGCCTTCTACGCCGGACGCCTTGTGCTTCATCCGGCGCTTGCGAACCCGACGATTGTTGTTATTACTGACCGCAACGATTTGGACGATCAACTGTTCGGCACTTTCTCCCGTTGCCATGAACTGCTGCGGCAGAAGCCCGTACAGGCGGAGAGTCGCACGCACCTGCGCGAACTCTTGCAAGTTGCATCCGGCGGCGTGGTCTTTACGACGATTCAAAAGTTTCTTCCAGAAGAAAGAGGCGACCGTCACCCGCAGCTTTCAGACCGGCGCAACGTCGTGGTCATCGCCGACGAAGCGCACCGCACGCAATATGGCTTCGAGGCGAAGATTGACCGGAAAACAGGCCAGATCAACTACGGCCTCGCGCAGAATGTCCGCGACGCGCTGCCCAACGCTTCGTTTATAGGCTTTACCGGCACGCCCGTTGAATTAGAAGATCGCAATACGCGCGCTGTCTTTGGAGATTACATCAGCGTCTATGACATAGAGCGGGCGCTGCTCGATGGCGCGACCGTGCCGATCTACTACGAAAGCCGCCTTGCGAAACTCGCGCTCGACGAAGACGAGAAGCCACATTTGGATGAGAAGTTTGAAGACGTGACAGAAGGCGAAGAGATTGAACGCAAAGAAAAGCTTAAAACGAAGTGGGCTGCTTTAGAGGCTCTCGTCGGCAGCGATAAGCGCGTTCGTCTCATTGCCGAAGATTTGGTTAAGCATTTCGAGAATCGTCTGACAGCTCTGCCCGGCAAAGCAATGATCGTCTGCATGAGCCGCCGTATCTGCGTTGATCTCTACAAAGCGATTGTCGATCTTCGCCCTGATTGGCATAGCGACGACGACACAGAGGGCACGCTCAAAGTTGTGATGACCGGCAACGCTTCCGATGATGCAGACTGGCAGCCGCACATTCGCAACAAGCCGCGCCGCGAAGCGCTCGCCAAACGCTTCAAGGATGACAAAGACGAATTAAAGATTGTCATCGTGCGTGATATGTGGCTGACAGGCTTCGATGCGCCGATGCTGCACACGATGTATGTTGACAAGCCGATGCGCGGACACAATCTGATGCAAGCCATCGCCCGCGTCAACCGCGTGTACAAAAATAAACCCGGCGGCCTCATTGTTGATTACTTGGGGCTGGCGGAGTTTCTCAAAAATGCGCTCTCCAACTACACGGCGAGCGGGGGGCGCGGCAAGACTTCAATTGACATCGAAGAAGCCGTCGCGGTGATGAAGGAAAAATACGAAATTTGTTGCGCGCTGTTTCATGGCTTCGATTGGTCTGTGTGGAGGAACGGTGCGCCGATGGAGCGGTTGCGACTGCTTCCTCCCGCACAGGAATACATTCTCAAACAGGCGGATGGTAAGGCGCGACTTCTAAAATCCGTCGCGGAATTATCGAAAGCTTTTGCGCTGGCTTCATCCCATGACGAGGCTCTCGACATTCGCGTTGATGTCGCCTTCTTTCAAACCGTCCGCGCTGCGCTCGTCAAGACGACCACGACAACGCAGAAGGCAACGGATGAACTCGACCACGCGATCCGCCAGATTGTTTCTCATGCAGTGGCGACGGATGAAGTAATTGACATCTTCTCCGCCGCCGGACTGAAAAGACCGGATGTCTCAATCCTCTCCGACGAATTCTTGGCTGAAGTGCGCGCCCTACCACAGAAGAATCTCGCGGTGGAACTGTTGCGTAAACTTCTCAACAATGAAATCAAGGGGCGCTCGCGCGGCAACCTCGTGCAAGCCAGATCATTTGCCGAGATGCTAGAGCGCTCCATTCGCGGCTACCAAAACCGCGCCATTGAAACCGCACAGGTCATAGAAGAGTTAATCAGATTGGGGCAAGAGATGCGCGAAGCGCACCGGCGCGGCGAAGACCTCAACCTTACCGAAGATGAGATAGCGTTCTACGATGCGCTGGAGGTCAACGATAGTGCCGTCAAAGTTCTCGGTGATGAAACGCTCAAAGCCATTGCGCGCGAGTTACTGGAAACCGTGCGGCATAACGTCACGATTGATTGGTCAGTCAAAGAGAGCGTACGCGCCAAACTACGCACGCTGGTTAAGCGCATCCTACGCAAACATGGCTATCCGCCGGACAAGCAGGAGCAAGCCACCGATACGGTCATCAAACAAGCGGAGCATCTATGCCTAGACTGGGCTGCTTAGTGAGATTGGAACTCTTTGGAATGGTTTTGTTGAGATCAGAAATTACTTATGAGAATGTCAGTTCTCAAAACTAAAGCCTCCAACGTCACGAGCATTGACGAGCGCAACCCGATGCTCGTCTATCTTTCGTCGCTCGCGCCGACTGGCCGCCGCACGATGGCCGGGAAGCTCCAGCGCGCGATCCCTCTGCTCGAAGGCGTCGCGTGGCCTGACCTGCGCTTTCATCATGTCGTCTCTCTCCGCTCCAAACTCTCGAATGAAGGACTAGCACCGGCGACGATCAACGCGACGCTGTGCGCTGTACGAGGCGTGGCGCGGTGTGCGTGGCATCTTGGGCAGATGAGCGCCGAAGATTTCCAAAGGCTCAAGGCCGTGCGCTCGGTTGCAGGCTCACGCTTACTTGCCGGGCGCGCTCTCTCGCGTTCCGAAGTGGCCGCGCTGCTCGATGCGTGCGCCGGTGATGAATCGGCAGCCGGAGCGCGTGATGCGGCATTGATCGCTTTGCTGTTCGGCGGTGGCCTACGTCGCGCAGAAGTCGCGGCGCTTGACCTCGACGATTACGACGCGGAGAGCAACGCGATCAGAGTGCGCGGCAAAGGCGACAAGGAACGGCGCGCGTTTCTTTCGGAGAGTGCGGCGGCTGCATTGAATGATTGGATTGAAGTGCGCGGATCAAAGAAGGGCGCGCTTGTCGTGCCGATTCGCAAAGGCGGAAGAATTGAACATCGGCGCATGACTGACCAAGCGATCTACGCCGCGCTGCTTCGACGAGCCGCCGCCGCGCGTGTGCGCCATTTTACGCCGCACGATCTGCGCCGGACGTTCGCGGGCGATCTGCTGGATGCGGGCGCTGATCTGCCAGCCGTGCAACGCTTGCTCGGTCATGCGAGCGTGCAGACGACGGCGAAGTATGATCGGCGTGATGAGCAGGCGGCGAAGCGTGCGGCGTCTCTGCTTGATCTTCCGTATTCTGGACGAAAGCAAAAGAGGTGAACTATAGAAAGCATGGCTATGCTGATGGGCGCAGCATAATACGCTTCCTCGTGTAGTTATATTGATCTGTGCAGTTGAACGCGCTATAGACCGCTTCGCATTCCAAGACAGCTACGTTGATAAGCATTGTGAATAGAAGAAGAATGCACGCAGCTCATTCCATTCAATGCAGCGGTCTATCAAGCTATTGCAGCCGACTCGCAATGACGTCGCTTTTTATCCTTCATGTTAATTGCTCGCGGCTGAATTGGGCGTTAGGCCGCCGGTTTCTAATTTTATGTCAGTCAAAAGCTCCATCATGATCATAGGCTCGCGAGACGTTGATCGCGTGACGGCGCAGACACTATTCGAGCAGCATCTGTCGCCATTCCTGTCTCAAGGTCGAACATGGCTCGTTGGAACTGCTCACGGGATCGACCAGTGGGCGATGGAATGGCTGCTGGAGAATAGTGAAATCTGTTGGGGTGTTGTTCCATACACGCGGTTTAAGCAGCCACGGTGGGTTCAGCCTTGGCTCGAGCAACTGGATCGGATCATCGAATTGCAACTTCCGCAGCGCAAGAACGCCAGCGCGATTAGAAACCGTTATATGGTTGATCTTTCACAGATAGTGTTTGGCTTTTGGATGGGTAGAGGCGGCGGAACGACAAAAACGCTCCACTATGCGCTGCGGCAACGAAAAGAGACGCACGCAATCCCGATCTTTCTGAGTGCAGATAAAGTAAGTGACGTGGACTAACCCAACCCGCTACGCCAATAACTCATTCGAGCCGACGCCTCGATACCATTCTTCTCAGCAAACGGAGAGGACTTCTTGCAGCCGTGTCGTGTAGCGCATGGATCGGCGCATGAACTTCGTTTGCCAACATCCGTCTTGTCGAGCGATGCCGAAGCGCACCGTGTCTCGCCCATGCCGCGCGTTGATTCCATCAATGGCCTTCATCACTCGGCGCGAACGCTCAAAGTCCGTGTCATCATACAGGCGCATCGAAAGCTGACCGGCGGGCTTCAAATGATTGAGCATCACGCCAGACTTTCGGTATTTGTAGCCAGCACGGAATATCTGCTCTAAGCCTTTCAGCGACCACTCCAAAAGTTCCTTTGTTGAATCTGTCGCGCAAGCCAATTCAAACGTCACAGAATTAGCGTACTGCGGCTCACCGCTGAAACGGTCTGTGTTGATAAAGACGGTCACGACACACGCCGCCAGACGCGCACGCCTTAGCTTCTCCGCCGCTCTTGTCATGTACACGGCCACCGCCTCGCGCAGATGTTCAAGCGATTGCGTCACCATTCCGAACGAGCGCGAGCAAGTAATTGACTTCTTCTGTGACGGGCACATCTCCAAAGGCAAGCAACTCACGCCGCGCAGTTCTTCGACGATGCGCGCACCGATGACAGTTAAGCGTTGCCGTATCCAACGACGATCCGCGTCTCTCAGCTTGCGCGCCGTCGTGATGCCCGCAGCCTTCAAGAGCTTCGCGTAAGCCGGGCCGATGCCCCAGACATCTCCAACAGGCATTTGCTCCAATGCTGCCAACTGTTCCGGTAAAGGTGTGAGGTCAAGCACGCCCTGACTTGTTTGTGATTTCTTGGCGAGTCGATTAGCGATCTTCGAGAGTGTTTTGGTTGGCGCGATGCCAATGGAAACAGGAATGCCCGTCCAGCGCCGCACGTTCTCCTTGACCTTCAATGCTTCATCTCGCGCGCTTTTGTTGGCGGCAAGGTCAAGACGCATGAAGGCTTCATCAATCGAATAGATTTCTATTTCCGGCGTGAACTCAGAAAGCGATTGCATGACGCGGTGGCTCATGTCGCCGTAGAGCGCATAGTTGGATGAATAGACAGCGACATCATAATTCTCAACGAGATGCTGCGTTCTAAAGAGCGGCGCGCCCATTGTGATGCCGAGCGCTTTGGCTTCATCGGAGCGGGCGACGATGCAACCATCGTTATTGGAGAGAACGACTACCGGGCGTCCGATAAGGGACGGTTGAAACACTCGCTCGCACGACACATAAAAATTATTGCAATCAATATGTGCGAACGCCGCTGGCATAGCTTCTCCCAAAGGGTTCAGTAGGTTTGAATTGAGTGCATTACTCTGCCCCACACTTCAAAATCCATTTCTTCCGTAATGGCAATAGGCGGGTAAATTTCATTCTCGGAGATAAGCCAGATTTGACCATTCTGCTCGATGCACAATCTCTTAACGCACAGCTCATCGTTGATGCGTGCAATTACAATGTCGTCATCTTTCGTCTCAGCCATGCGATCAACGACGAGCAGCGCACCGGGATGAATGCGCGGCGTCATCGAATCGCCGGACGCGCGAATGTAAAAGGTTGCAAGCGGGTGCTTGATGAGGTCACGATTGAGGTCAATCCTTCCTTCCACATAATCCGCTGCCGGAGAAGGAAAGCCCGCTGGAATGCGCCACATTAAAAGCGGGCGCGATAATCTAATTGAACGAACGGGCAGATAAACTCCCGCGACTGAGCCATCCATGAATCTCTCCAATAAGCACTGCCGTATTAAGAATGAAACACCGTATAGCATATAATACAGATTTTAAGCTATACTTTTCTTTTGATTTGAAGAGGAGAATAAGAAAATGTGTGGAAGATTTGCTCAGCGGACATCGCCAAAGACATTGGCGAAACAGTTTCAGGTCAAGGAAGTGCCCGATATTAGAGCGCGTTATAACATTGCACCAACACAAACTATCCTCGCCGTTCATGATGCGCCGGACGGACGTGAGATGAAGTTCTTCAAGTGGGGATTGGTGCCATTATGGGCAAAGGACGCTTCAATGGGCGCAAGGCTCATCAATGCCCGTAGTGAGACGGTCACAGAAAAGCCTGCATTTCGTGAAGCGTTCAAACATCGGCGCTGCCTCATACCCTCGGACGGTTTTTACGAATGGCAACGCACAGAAGGGAAGAAGCAGCCCTTCTTCTTTCAGTTGAAAGATGAACAGCCGTTCGGCTTTGCCGGATTGTGGGACAGATGGACGGGCGAAGACGGTAATGTAATTGAATCCTGCACGATCTTGACGACGACTGCTAACAAAGTGCTCCGGCCTGTGCATGACCGGATGCCGGTGATCGTCCACCCGGAAGATTACGAATTGTGGCTTGACGAAGGTGTGCGAAAGCAGGAGTTGCTGAAGGATGTGCTTCAACCATACCCGGCTGATGAGATGACCTCATATCCGGTCAGCACGTCGATTAACAATCCGCGCGAACAAGGAGCGCAACTCATCGAGCGAGCGGAAATCAACTCTGCATGACCCTTTACCAAGCAAACATCATTTATTTCGATAAATGATTCCCTTGAAAATTTGTTTCATAGAAAAAGAACATCATGAGCTTGCATCACGAAAAAGATATGAAGAATCAATTCCGCGCTAAAACTGACGTCCTTATAATTATCTGTCTATGTGTTGGCGTTGGCTCTACGGCATATACTCAACAAACTCATTCGCCGGTTACAACTGCAATTCAAAAAGAGAAGCCTATGACAACGAAAGCAAATGGAACTTTTGAAGTTAAACTAACGCCTCAAGCATCAAACGACAAAGCCGAAGGCGCAACTCTCGGCAGGATGTCTATTGATAAACAATTTCACGGCGACCTCGAAGCGACAAGCAAGGGCGAGATGCTGACTGCAATGACCGGAGTCAAGGATTCAGCCGGGTACGTCGCAATCGAACGTGTGACGGAAACGCTACATGGTCAAAGTGGTAGTTTCATTCTCCAGCACAACGGCACGATGGCGCACGGCGCACAGCAGCTAACTATAAATGTCGTGCCCGACTCAGGTACAGGTCAATTAGCTGGTCTGACAGGCAAGATGACGATCAAGATTGTTGACGGAAAGCATTTTTATGAATTCGAGTACACGCTCGCCAAAACTTCATAACCCGCCGAGTGCGAAATCCGACAACTTGTATCTGCCCTACTTTCAGCAAAATTGATAAACCTAATTTGATCGTCGGGTTAAGTCTTCAACCGAAGCCCTAAATGATCGCAGGGTGCGTCAGTCAAATCTTGTTCGACCCCTAAGTAAGCTTCGGTGGTTTGCATTGAAGCGTGACCGAGCGAAAGCTGAATCTGGTCAACACCCGCGCCGCCCTTGTGCGCGAGCTTGGCAAACGTCCGTCGTAAGTCATGCGGCGCAATGCCATCGAATCCGCGTCGTCCGGCGAACTCTACTACCACATCACGGATCGCCTGCGGTGTCATCTGCTCACCGATGATCTGGCCATGACGATTCATCGAGCGAAAGACCTGCCCTTCGACGATTCCGGCCTTTTCAGTCCACACGTCAATGGCCGCCTTCGCCCATCCGGGCATCGGCACGCTCCGCAGCTTATTGCCTTTGCCGATGAGGTCAACTAAGACCCAACGTCCATCGCGCTGTTGAATGTGACCTATGTTGAGAATGGCGGCCTCGGTACGCCGCAACCCACAACCGATCAGCACTGCTAACAGTGCGCGATCACGTCTGCCTTTCAGAGTGCTTGTGATGGGTGCTTCCAAAAGGGATTGAGCCTGCTCACGGGTCAACCAATTGCCGGTGCGCCTGCCTTCCTGCTTAATGCCTTTGACCGCCGTGATTCCAGAAGCGAGTTGTGAGTCAAGAACACCGTTGTCAGCCGCCTCACGCGCGAGCTTGCGAATCGCCGAAAGTCTTTGGTTGATGTTAGCGCTGGAGAGTCCGGCTTCACGCAATTCAGTGGCATAGCGTTGGACAGTAGCTTTGTTGAGTTGCGGTCGCCCTTGAGCCTCATGCCATTCCATGAAGTCAGTCAGCGCACGCTCGTAAGCGCGACGACTGTTCGGGCTATCGAGCGAGTCGAGCACCATACGAATGATCGCATCGGCATAACCGTTCTTACTGCGTCTGATAAGACTTGAGTTTCGCTGTTGACCTTTATCCATCATCGGCTTTCCCCACATCTCGACTTTCTAATATCAAATCAGAGTAGTATATTAGTAGTATGAAAGTGAAAACATCCATCACGCTCTCCGCAGATGTAGTCGAATCCATTGACCGTCTTGCCGGAGAGTCACGCAACCGCTCCGAGTTCATCGAATTCGCCCTGCGCGACTACATCGCCCGAAAGAGGCGCGACATACAGAACGCGCAAGACTCCCAGATTATCAACAAGCGCTACAAACGCTTGAACAAAGAAGCGGCAGACGTCGCCTCATTCCAAAGCGAATGGTAAAGAGGAATGCTGCGCGGCGAAATCTACCGGGTCGCAAACCCTTCTTCTAAAGACCCGAAACGGTTCCGCTTCTTCGTCATCGTCAGCCGACAAGTGCTCATTGACTCCAACTACTCAACCGTAATCTGTGCTCCCGTCTATACCGCTTACGACAATCTAGCAACCCAAGTACCAATCGGAGCCGAAGACGGCGTGAAGCACGATTCGAGCATTCACTGCGACAACCTGATCAGTCTTCAGAAGTCCGCGCTGACCAACTTCGTCGCAACACTTTCAGCGAATAAGATCGAAGCACTCGACCGAGCGCTTGCCGTTGCGCTTGATCTGCCGCCTAACACCTATGCTTGACGCTCTCGGAGAAAAGCAAAAGTCACTCGCAGTAAAACTTCATTGGTTGAGTTCCCTACCTCTTCCTAGCTTCCGCTAACATAGATTATCATAAGCTAGAAAGAGGAGAAAGAGTGTTATTTTTTAGATCATCGCGAACTCGTTTGCTGGTTCATCCGCATATTTGGTGCACTCTAACGGAAGTGTCTCGTGCAGCGTGTTCAGCGACCTGCAAGGAAGAGTTACTGAGCTATTTGAACTTCTTTGATTAGGTAAACAGCAGAAAGATGCCGACCGAGTATCTTTCTGCTGGCTTTTTGTAAGTACCTAAATCTCTCTAGAAGGAAAGTAGAGTTGAAAAAAAACAAGAGGCAAGCGACTCTCAGGATCGCCTGCCTCTCGCCTCAACTTGTCCCACACTTTCTGAGCAGGTAATGCCACTCTTACTTGTCTAGCTAGTCAGCTTTTTTCGCTGCTGATAATACCCTTGACCGTTTCCGTCATCTTGCTCATCATTGGTCCCGCCGTCGGCGTTTTGTCCGCATCCGCCGTATCGCCTGACGGAACGTCGAATTGCAACTTCTCCGCGTAGGGTGCCGGTCGATTCAGCACGAATGCCCCGGTCACTTCGGAATAGATTTCACGGGCTTTTTTGGCGTCGCACTTACCCGTCACGATGTCGTGCATGAGATTGAGGGCAAGAATATTTGCCGCCTCCATATCACAGCGTGCGGACACCTCTCCTTTCGTTCTTTCGACAATAACGCTGCCGTCGAATTCGGCCAGCTCGCCGAACTTCTCCGGCGGCACGCTGTAATCAATGAACTGCTCGATCACGTCCGTGTGCGGGGCCGGAAAGTTATGCAGCACCTCGTCACGATAGACGATAGTCCGTTTCCACGGCCCGTTGTTGTACCAGATCAATCGGCTCGCTATCGCTTCATTGGGCGGGCCATATTTATCTATCGTTTGATGTGCCGATTTCTTGGGCATCGGCGCCCAGTCTTCGAGGATTGAGCGCACTATACTCATATCCGCCAGCGTCGGAGTCGCTTTCTCACCGGCTTCGCCGCCCGCCTCTATCTTCTGCGCCGCCACCGTTCCGGTAACTGCCGTGTCTAACCGCTCTTTTGCTTCCATAGCCTTCATGATTTGTCTTCCTTGGTTACGAAATTGATGTTTCCGCCTTGATGTATCTTTACCTCGACGCCACTTGTTTGATCTTCATCCAGATCGTTCCGAAGGCAACAAGGAAGATGCCTGCCCATAGCGGAAAGCCGGAGCGTTGTTGCTGTGGCGGTGACTGTGGACTCATAGCTGTTTGACGCTCTTTACCTGAAGGGTTAGTGTCGAGACCACGAAGGAACTCCACCATGTCCGCGCGTTGCGAAGCCTCGGCGAGATAGAAAGGGTGCGGCGCACTCTCGCCGCGCACCGGATCGAGCAAGTTATCTAAACTCGGCACCGAAGCGTCATGGAGAAAGATATTTGTCCTCGCTAAATCAAGTAGCAGAGGCATGGCGTTGCCTCGCTTCTCGCCGCGGTCGCTGGCATCAACGACGATCATCTTGTCATCAAATGTGCCTGATGAATTTTGGATCGTGCTCAATTTGGAATCGCCGCGCTTGCCTGCGGGGAACGGCGTGTAGCCGGGCCAGAGTGTTTTCAAGTCCACCAGCATCGGAGGCACAAATTTGCTTTGATCCACGCTGTGGCATTGCGTACAGTTGGTGCGGAAGAGTTCTCGACCGCGAGTCGCCATCTCCGCGTTTACTTGAGCGCCGGGAGGAGATTGCAAGGCATCCAGATAGGCGTTCATGTCGAGCAGTTTCTGATTATCCACCCGCCTCCCGACGATGCTCGCCGGATCACCCGTCTTGCCGGTCATCTCCGCTCTCACAAAGGGGTAGCCAGTCACGCCAGTGTCCCTCAGAATCTTTTCGTACTCACTTGCCATCTGTGCCCCGGCAGGCCCTGCTTTCATCTTCAGAAACTCGCGTCCCTCCGGCGTCAGCAGCGTCGTCGGATCAAGGTTGGTCGTGTAGGAGCTATTGCCGATGTCATCAAGAAGTCTGAACTCGCCCGCCGTTCCATACGGCGCAGCTAAGTCTTGGCGGAAGAGAGGCACATTCTTAACAGGATTGCCGTTGCCATCCTGCGTTTCATCGAAGGTGCCGATTGGGTAAAACTGAGGGTTGCTCAGGTACGCATCAACCTCTGCTTCCGTAGAGTTGGGACCTAAGCCTGAAGGCGCTCTGCCGATGCTCACGCCTAAGAACGTTTGCTGTAGGTTCGGGTAAAATGCGCGTGAGTTATTCGCCATCGCCAGCAACTTGCCGACGTTGAGAGTCAGCGCAGCAGGCCCATCCACGCGGCGACCGACCGAGCCTCCATTCGGCATATTGAAGACAGAGTTATCCGTGATGGTGTGGCAGATCGTGCAGGAGATGCCCACCTTATCGCCGTTCATGATGTCAAATTTCTTATCACCGCTAGAATCTACAGCGACGATGCCGACAATGGCATTAGCATTGACGAGCGCTACCATCGTCTTCGGATCGTTAAGCAAGGGAGCGTTCTGCGGCGACAAGTCCGTCCTTAGTTCCTCCTCTAACATCTTGCGCATGTTAGGACCAATCGCTTCGATGTCGATTTGCAGACCGGCTTCCAAAGCCTGTTTCGGGGTGAACTTTGCGTCAATCATGCCCTTAGGCAAGCGTGCCGCGTCCGTCCAGAACCCTTCGTTGCCGAAGGTCTCGAAGCGGTAAACATCACGTCCAGCGGCAGCGTTACCTGTCTGGTGCGGGTTCGGATTCACATTGATGCCGGGGCCGTCGGAAGCCGGATGCGGGCCCTTAACCTTGGCGGTTTCCTTGCCGCGATTGCAGGCGACGCTGAGGCAAAGAAATGCCAAGGCACACATCGCCAAAATGGATTGGAAAGAAGCAAAGCGTGTGACGGATACTGTACGGAGCATCGAATGAGCGCCTTTCTTACCCTGAATAGATATATATGTCGCCGCCGGATGTGAGCAGCGACCGCCCCGCCAAGGACGGATGATCTTACGCAAACGATGCGAGTATCGCGTCAGCCACCTTGACGAAAATACTGACCCTATCGCTCGCGCCACCCTCGTTCGGGGGATTAAAGTCAAGAGTGCTTAACAGTTGATAAGCAATTTAATTATAAGGATAGTTTCGTAAAAGTTGCGTTGGTCTGCCAACATTACATTCATTACTCTTTTGTTACTATAACTTTGCTACGATGGGGACTGAATATGGCTAAAGACGATCAGCTACGATTCTCAAACCATTTACCTTGTCATACCCTGACGGGGCTTACCTTTGAACATCTACCAGAGGATGGCTCACTCGGAAGAATCAAGCGCTTTCGCAAAGGCGTTGATATATGGCGACCGGACGACCGTGCGGACCGCATCTTCTTCTTGCGCCGCGGTCAGGTGGTGGTGATGATGGGCGACTCCAAAGGTAACGAGGTCATCATGCAGGTGATTGAGAAAGGCGAGCCGTTCGGTGAATTATGTTTCTGCTCACAAGAAAAAGGGCTGCGTCACACCACGGGGCGGGCGGTCGTTGAGAGCGAAGCTCTTGAGATTAAGCATCGCGACTTCGTCAGTCACCTACAGAGGAACACAAATGCGATGATGGAATTCACCTTCACCCTCTGCGAGCGACTCAGCGAAATGAAACTTCGCGTCGGCGTGCTCGCGCATCGCGGAGCGGAAGAAAGGCTGGGCAGACTCTTGCTCCAGCTTGCAGCCCCACCCGGTCAACAGCATACCGAAGGGACGAATGAAGTACCGCTCCATATCAACCATGAAGAGTTGGCGAAGATGGCCGCGATGAACAGATCGCACGTCACCGTCACGATGGGGAAGCTACGCAAGAGGGGTCTCGTGCGGTACCAGCGTAACCGCCCGCTCGTGGTTGATGTCCCCGCGCTCACAGCCTATTTGACAGAGGGTTGAAAACATCAGACGGAGTTCGTGAATAAAACATAATTGGCGTTACGCGACACAGAAGTGAGGTGCTGCTATAAAGAGCGGTATGGACACCACAACCTTGCTTGCCGATCCCGGCGCCATTAAGATCAAACACTTTATCTCCGCACCACAGTCCATTGCGCTAGTGGTCCAAGCCGTCCAACTGCAACCATGCTGTCCAAGGTGTCAGCAGCCATCCTCCAGCTTGCACAGCCATTATCAGCGTGCTGTCTTCGATTTGCCGTGGCACGGTGTCCGCGTCAAACTTCAACTTCATACACGTAAGTTCCGCTGCCGGAACGAACTTTGTGCTCAGAAGGTGTTCTGCGAACGCTTGCCGAAGGTCGCTGCCGTTTACGCGCGCAAGACCGTCAGGCTCAATGCAGCATTGACGTTGCTGGCTTTCGCTCTCGGCGGCGAGGCTGGCGCACGCACTGCTTGCGGGTTGAGCTTGCCTGTCAGCGGGGACACGCTACTGCGTCGCATTCGTCGCACTGTTCTGCCCGAAGCCCCAACGCTGAAAGTGCTTGGCGTCGACGACTGGGCTTGGCGTAAAGGGAGAACATACGGAACCATCCTTGTGGACTTGGAACGACATCGTCCCATTGATCTGTTGCCAGACCGAGAAGCTGAGACACTCGCTACTTGGCTCAAGGCTCATCCCGGAGTGGAGATCGTCAGTCGTGACCGCTCTCCGACTTATGCCGTCGGCATCAATGAGGGCGCACCGCTTGCGGTACAAGTCGCCGACCGGTTCCACCTCTTGATGAATGTGCGCGAGGTGCTGGAGAAGGTTATGTATCGACAGAACCGCTTTCTTCGCACGCAGACGTTGGCTGCACCGGTGAGCACCGCGCCCACGCGAGAGGGTGAAGACGCCGCAAGCTGTCGTCTGCGTTTACTACCTCATCTGCAACGAGTGAAGCGTGTTCGCAGAAGTAGCTTTGCGCCGCGGCTACGCTTGCCTTCGGCGCGACAGGCATCATGGATGTTGCTCAGACCGGAAAAGCTTAAAGATGATGAGCAGAAGATAGTTGAGTTATTAAAACGACTCTCACCCGAAGTGGCGAGCGCACAGATTTTAGCCCGTCGCTTCGTTGAGATGGTTAAAGAGCGTCGGGTTGACGAACTGCGCGGGTGGCTCGTCGATGCGTTCAAGAGTAACTTGCCAGAGTTCAGAAGCTTCGCTAACGGGCTGAGTGATGATGTTCAGGCTGTGAAGGCGTCACTCACTTCTGAGTGGAGTCAGGGGCAAGTTGAGGGTCAAGTCAACCGCTTGAAATTACTCAAGCGCGAGATGTACGGGCGGGCGAAGCTTGATCTGTTACGAGCCAGAGTGCTTCATCGGGTGTGAATTAAATAGTCATCTTGCACTATGGTCGAAGTCTGCCTTTGAATCTTACCTTTGCACCAAATACGCGGATGAACCTCTTTGAACAAAAAGTCAAACTGCTTATAGCTTAAGCCACTAGATGCGTTGGCTCAATAGACTTTTAGGTTAAGTTTTATTCCTTATCAGACGCAAGTAAAGTGGGTTAGCGGCACTCGACGTATTTGCTCATAGCCTTTCGATTTAACCTCTGGCAAAGACAAGGTACTCCCACAACATGAAACCGCACTCACATCGCGGAGATTTAACTGCCCGCATGATTGAACTGCCATTGCTTTTGGCCAGTAGATCATATTCACAGCGCGAATTGATTGCGCATTTCGGAGTAGATCGCAAAACCATCAAGCGTGCGATTGATGCGCTCTCTCTTCACTATCAGATAGTTGAAGAACCAGACGGGCGTGAAATTCGCTACCGCTTCAGCGATGATTATAAGTTTACGCCGCCGACGCTCACTCCATCCGAATTGGCGACGCTGCTCCTTGCGCAAGAGTCAATTGCAGCAACGGGACTAACCGCACTCGGTTCACCTTTTGCCGAACACGCGCGGTTATTGATGATGAAAGTGCGTAACTCTCTGCCGCCGCGTCTGCGCGACAAACTTGACGCGCTCGCCTCTATTTTCGGCACGGCTGCCGTACCCGCCAAAGATTTCGCTCCGTATGCCTCGACGATTGACGTTTTGACTGATGCTGCTATCGAAGAACGCCGCGTGCGCGTGCGTTATTACAGCCTCACTGACGACAAGATCAAAGAGCGCCTCGTTGATCCTTACTGCGTTTATTTCGACCCTGACGGAGCGACGCTTAAGTTGATCGGTTATGACCATCGCAGGCGAGACATCATTCCATTCTCGATTGACCATATCCGCGCGTTACACGAAACGAACGAACGCTTCGAGCGACCACCCGATTTCAACTTGCGGGATTACCTTACCGAATATTGCTTTAACGGCATTCACGGCGCGCCCATCACCATTCGTTTGCGCGCTCACGGCACAACGGCACGCATTTTCCGCGAGCGTGAGTTTCATCCATCACAAAAATTGATTGAAGATGCGCATGACACGGTGACAATCCAAATGCACGTTGCGCAGGGGCGTGGACTCGTTCGCTTCATCCTCAGTTGGTCACCCGACGTTGAAGTGCTCGAACCAATGGGACTGCGCCGCGAAGTCGCCAACGCACTCAACCAATCGCTCGCGCGATTGAGCGATCCGGCAGAATAAATTTTCACACAACGCCCGGACGTTTCCCCGTACTTGCCCGCAGTGCGTTGTATTCTCATCGTCAAGACACGACTGCCGGTGTTCACAGTGGATGCAAGCGAAGGGAAATGTGCCCACAATTATATGACCAATCATCTTTACAGATTCTGGGCGAAGACCACACATGACCCGCAGTGCCTCCCGCGTGCTTATCATCCACTGTTGTGCCACATGATTGATGTGGGAAGCGTCGCGCGCGAATTATGGAGAAACGTACTGCCCCGCGCGGCACAACGCTCGATAGCTCATAGCTTTGGCCTTAGCGAGGGCGACGCCGAAACGTGCATGGCATGGCTCGTCGGCTTGCATGATTTGGGGAAAGCTTCGCCGCCGTTCACCTTACGCGAGGGAGTGGAACAGCTACATTCTCTTTACGATAAGACTCCGTTCAGCCTTTCCTCAAACAGAAGAGTGGCTGCGAAGGATGCACCGCATGGCATTGTTACCGCGCAGGCGCTACCGGATATTCTTTGCGGACTCGGTTTCCCGCGCGTTCCAGCGAAGCAAATTTCGAGCGCCATCGGCGGACATCACGGTGTCATCCCGCGCAGCGAAGAAATCAATAGCCTCAAGCGTTCGACAGACAAAATTGGCAACGCTCATTGGAAGAATGCGCGGCAGGAGTTAGCGCATGAATTGGCACGATTGCTTGAGGTTGAGATGAATTCGTTCGCATCACTCAATGTCGCTCTCGACAATGCTGCGCTGATGTGGCTTGCCGGATTAACGACGGTTGCCGATTGGATCGGCTCGAACCAAACTTATTTTCCGTGCCGCGTTGAAGATGCTAACAATTTCGCCAATGTTGATTTCTCTGATTACCTCGCGGCTGCCGGTATTGCGGCACGCACGGCGCTGCAACAACTCGGTTGGGCAAATTGGGCGACGCCCGATGCGCCGCGCACCTTTGAGCAATTGTTTCCAGATAAGAACCCGCCGCGCGGTGTTCAAAGTGCCGCCATTACCCTCACGCCAACGCTTAATACTCCGGGCATCGTCATCGTCGAAGCCCCGATGGGCGAAGGCAAAACCGAAGCGGCGATGTATCTTGCGGATCACTGGAGCATTAAGCTCGAAGCGCGCGGCTGTTACTTTGCCTTGCCGACACAGGCGACAAGCAATCAGATGTTCATTCGCGTGCGCGACTTTCTCGCAAAGCGATCAGACAGCGACACCGCGACGCTGCAACTGCTGCACGGCCACGCTGCGCTCTCCGCCGAATTTGAAATATTGCTGCGCCAAGGCCGTCGCTCTTTCAATGCGGACTGCATCGCGGAGATTCGTAATGACGGCGCACTCAACAGTAGGTCTCGCCAACAATCGCCCGCGCAGGCGAGCGTCGTCGCCGCCGAATGGTTCACGTATCGCAAACGCGGGCTGCTCGCGCCGTTCGGCGTCGGCACAATTGACCAATCGTTGCTCGCCGTGCTGCAAACGCCGCACGTCTTTGTGCGCCTCTTCGCGCTTGCGCATAAAATCGTCATCATTGACGAAGTACACGCTTACGATGCTTACATGAGCGCGCTGCTTGAACGGCTGCTCGAATGGCTCGCCGCGCTTCAATCACCTGTCATACTGCTCTCCGCTACACTTCCGCGCACACGCCGTCAAGCTCTCTTACGCGCTTACACGCGCGGGCTGGCAGGCGCGACGCCTGAGTTAGAAACCTCGCTCACCGTCGCCGAAACCAGCGCGCCGTATCCACGCTTAAGTTGGGCAACCAATGTTGCTGCCGGTGCAATCCACCTCGCCACTTCCGCGCAAAGCACGCGCACGCTTCATCTCGAATGGGTTGACGATTTCACTTTTCCACGCGAAGACACAACCGGGCCGTTACCGGCAACGACCCCGCTCGATCTTGCGAAGCGTTTGCATGATGCGCTGAGCGACAGTGAAGGGAACTTGCGCGGCTGCGTCGCGATCATCTGCAACACCGTCCGTCGCGCGCAGGAAGTGTATGAAGCTTTGCGCCCGTGCTTTCCCGGTGCGGCTTTCCAAAATGACCCGGATGATACTGCTCTATTGCTTGACCTGCTCCACGCTCGCTACCTGTTCCGCGACCGCGCCGCACGCGAACACCGCACGCTCGAACGCTTCGGCAAACCGGATGCACAGGCAAGCACTAATGAATCTTCGCCGCAAACAATTCATCGTCCAGCGTGCGCCGTCCTCGTCTCGACGCAAATCATCGAACAAAGCCTAGACATTGACTTTGACTTGATGATTACAGACCTCGCGCCCGTTGACCTCTTGCTGCAACGCGCCGGACGCCTTCACCGCCACGCCCGTTCAGAACACGTGCGTCCCGCAAAGCTCCGAACACCAACGCTCTGGATCATCAAGCCTGCGATGAACGAAAACTCCACGCCCGACTTCGGAGCAAGCGGATACGTTTACGCGTCTCACATCCTACTGCGTTCGTGGCTCGAACTGCGTGAGCGAAAGACAATCGAAATTCCCGCCGAAGTAGAAGAGTTGATCGAAGCGGTATATGACGATGAAATCAATTGTCCGTCGAACGAAAGTTCACAGTTGCAAAAGCTCTGGAGAGACACGACGGATGAGTTGCGGCAAAAGCGTGAGTTACAGGAAAGCAAAGCGCGTAGCTGTCGGCTGCCGCCTCCAACCTACGATACGGACGAACTGCTGGAGAAGTTCAATCGTGAGTTAGAGGAAGACAATCCACAAGTTCATGCTTCATTGCAGGCGCTGACCCGCGATGATTCGCTGCCGAGCGTTTCCGTAGTGTGTTTGAATCCGCATGAATCGCACGAAATCAATCGAGATGAGAAGCCAAGCCTACGCGAGGTGAAATTTCTGCTTGAGCGTTCGGTCAGCATCACGAAACAAGGAGTGGTACAAGCGATACTTGCTTTTAACGGCGCGCCGAAAGGCTGGCGCGAATCTCCGCATCTGCGGCATCATCGCCTGATTGAACTTGACGAGTACGGATGCCAACGCATCGGTAACTTCAAGGTGCGGCTTGACGGTGAACTCGGCATTGTTATCGGTAAATTAAACGAAGGGAACTCGTAATGGCGCACAGTTTCGATTTAACAAGTGAGGGATGGATTCCGTGCGTGATGCACGATGGACAACAAGAGGATTTGAGTCTCTATGATGCTTTGATGCGCGCCGCAGAAGTGCGCGAAGTCTTCGACGAATCGCCGCTCGTCACCGTCTCGCTGCATCGCTTGATGCTGGCAATTCTGCATCGCAACTTCGGGCCAGCGACATTCAAAGCGTGGCAAGTGCTTTGGACGGCAGGCAATTGGGATACGGAAAAGCTTGCTGCGTATTTCCAAACTTGGCGACATCGTTTTGATTTATTTGACGAGGAACGACCGTTCTATCAAGCGCAATTGATGAACGATGCGGAGAATCATCCGGCAGTGTTGCTGAAACAGGAAGCGGCGACGGGAAATAATGCGACGTTGTTCGACCACAGTTTCAATGACGCGCCCGCATCACTCACTCCCGCAGAAGCAGCACGCTGCCTTGTCGCGCGGCAAGCCTTCTCAATTGGCGGCGGCATCAGTAATCCCTTCAATTTTTACGGCTCGACACTCACGCGCGGCATTAACGTGCTTGCGCTTGGCAACAATCTCTTTGAGACGCTGATGTTGAATCTAATGGTTTACAACGAAGAGACACCGATTGCAGGCACGAACCGCGATATGCCCGCTTGGGAGCAGAAGACACCCGTCATTCCAAAAAAAGAAGGCACGCCGCTCAGCGGTTATCTCGATTATCTGACGTGGCAAAGTCGGCGCATTCACTTGATCGTAGAAGGAGAGCCGACGTTCGTGCGCCGCTGCCAAATTCAACAGAATCTGCGCTTGCTAGAATCGCCGCTCATCTTCGATCCGTTCAAATGCTATCGCTACAACAAAGAGAAAGGCTATCAACCGCTGCCGCTCAGCACGTCGAAAGCTTTGTGGCGTGATAGCCATACGCTTTTTCAAAAGGCTACGCAAGAAAGCGATCAAGCGGCGAAGCGACCGGAAGTCTTTAGCCAACTCGCACGCATTGATGAAGCGCGCAGCGAAGACCAGATCGAAGCGCGAGAAACTTATGCTTTCGCCGTATACGGGTTCGCTACTGATCCCGGCAAAGCAGCGAGCGTGCTTCAATGGGCGCGCGAGCGTTTGCCTTTGCCGCTTCGATACCTCGACGATCAAGTTTTGGTAGACAGATTGGGCGATGCGCTTCGCTTCGCCGATGAAGAAGTCGCACGAACTTTACGCGAGTCCGTTCGGTATCTGGCGAAGCTGCTGCTTGCTCCTAATTCCGACGCAAAAGGCGCGCGTCAACCTGACAAGAACGACATCGGCAATCTGGCAAGCAGTTTTACCGCCGAAGCGTTTTATTGGTCGCGTCTTGAGCCGCATTTCAAGTCGCTGTTCACGGAACTTCCGCACGATGCACACATGGAGTTTGGCGAGAAGCGTTACGGGGAAGTGACGCTGCCACAGTGGGCGCGGACACTCCGGCAAACGGCGCGGGCGGCGTTTGAGAATACGACGCGCAGCCTTGATACATCAGCGCGAAACTTGAAGGCAGTTGCCATTGCGGAGCGGCAGTTCAAGCGAAATCTCGGAGCTAAGGTAAAGGAATTTATAGCCCAAAATGCAGGGACGGTTTCGACGGGAGGTGATGAATGAAGACAGAAGCGAATGACAAATCACGGGCAGAAAAGTTTACGGAGTTTCTCGAAGGATTATATGAACGAGATGAGCGTGGCGCGCTCGCCGCACTCCGGCGCGGGTTGGGACGCGCGCCCGGCGAAGCGAGCGAGATGCACCGTTACATAGTGCCGCGAGTGCAAGGCTTGAAGGAGTGGCAGGAAAATTCTTACTACATCGTCGCCGCGCTTTTCGCGTTGCATCCGGGCAGAAGTTGGCGCGCGAGCGGGGATGCAAGACATGACACAAATCTCGGCGCGTCGCTCGGCGTGTTAGCGAAAGAGAATAAGGAAAGTAGCAGCGTCGAGCGTCGCTTCGTCGCCTTGTTGAACTGCCGCAGGGAAGAACTGCCCGATCATTTACGCAACATCGTTTCGCTGCTCAAGTCGAAAGAGATTCCGGTTAACTGGGCGCAGTTAATCATGGACATCAACTTTTGGAATAGCGAAAGCCGCCGTGTTCAACGCGACTGGGCGCGCGCTTTCTGGAGCGACGCGACTGAAGCGGAAAACGACACGAACGCCGTACCATCAACGCGCGACGCGCAAACAATTGGCGGCGCATCAATCGCCGAATAAACCACAGGAGACAAAGATTATGTTTATCGAACTTCACATTCTGCAAAACTTCGCCCCGTCAAACCTCAATCGCAGCGACACCGGCGCGCCGAAAGATTGCGAGTTTGGCGGACACAGACGGGCGCGCATCTCAAGCCAGTGTCTCAAACGTGCGATGCGAGACTTGTTCAATACCGGCTTACTCATCAAATCGTCAAGCAATGATGCAAACGGTAGCCTTGAGCAGCGCAATCAAGAGTTCAAAGACAAACTTGCGGTGCGTACCAAGCGGTTAGTCGGCGAAATCGCTAGTCAACTTGTTTCGCCTGACATATCGGATGAAGAAGCGAAGCAGGCAAAGCTCGAAGAAGCGAGAAAGGTTGTCGAAACAGCTCTGAACGGCGTCAAGCTCACCGTCAAAGAGAATAATAAAACGCAGTATCTATTGTTTCTCGGCAAGGCTGAAATCGAGCGTATCGCCGAACTCTGCAAAGAGCATTACGATGCTTTGCTCCAGGCATCAGGCGCGGCGACGACGACGCAAGCGCAAAGCGGCGCACGCGCTCGCGGTTCGGCGAAGGATACGAAAAAGGCGGCGAAGGATGCAGTGCCGAAAGAGTTGCAGAAGGCTTTTGAGGAAGCATTGAACGGCGGCAAGGCGGTTGATCTCGCGTTGTTCGGGCGAATGCTCGCTGATCTACCGAGTAGAAATATTGATGCAGCTTGTCAGGTCGCGCACGCGATTTCGACGAATAAGACCGGCATCGAATTTGACTTTTATACAGCCGTTGACGATTTGCGTCCGGGAGACACGGAAGGCGCGGATATGCTCGGCACAATCGAATTTAACTCGGCGTGTTTCTATCGCTACGCCAATGTGGATTTCAATCAATTGAGCAAAGTTAATCTTGGTGGAGATGGTGAGCTTGCGCTTGACGGCGTGGAAGCTTTCCTGCGCGCGACAGTGCTGGCTGTGCCGACGGGCAAGCAGAACAGCATGGCGGCGCAAAATCCGCCGTCGTTCGTTTTGGCAATTGCGCGTAAGTCCGGGCTGTGGTCGCTCGCAAATGCGTTTGTGAAGCCTGTGCGCCCGGATGCCAAAGGTGATTTGGTGGAAAACTCCGTTGCCCAACTCGGCGCGTACTGGGGGCAACTCGCGGGTATGTACGGCGATGGCGAGATCATTGACAAGTGCTTCTTGGCTCTCGACGGCAAAGACGTTGATGCGCTTCAGGGCGCGCGTGTCGCAACCCTCGATGCACTTGTCGCGCGAATGCGCATGGCGCTGAATGGCAGAGCGAGCGATGTGAAAGGCGGGGCGTGATGAGCGTGTTGTTGTTGCGCCTCGCGGGTGCGATGCAATCATGGGGAACGCAAAGCCGCTTTTCGATACGCGACGCGGGATTGGAGCCTTCCAAGTCTGGCGTCATCGGTATCCTGTGTGCCGCGCTCGGCAAGCCGCGCGAAGAAGAGAATAGCGACGGCTTCCCGACGCTTGCCGAACTTGCTGCATTGAAAATGGGCGTGCGCGTTAATCATCAAGGCGTGCCGCAAGTTGATTATCACACGGCGGGCGGCGCACACCGGCAAGGACAAAAATACGGCGTCATCAAAGCGAGCGGCGCGGCCGGTGACACCGTAACATCACAGCGCCATTACCTCGCAGACGCGGATTTTCTCGTCGGGTTGGAGAGCGACGATAAAGAATTATTGCACAGGCTCGACGAAGCATTGCAGCGCCCGTGCTGGCAACTTTCGCTCGGTCGTAAATCCTTTACGCCCGGTGTGCCGGTACGCGAACCAACGGGCGTGCGCGACGAATCTTTGAGCGAGCTATTGCGACACTACGTTTCACCGTACAACCCGCTGGTTAATTCAAGCCTACAGTTACGAATCATCGCCGATGCGGACACCGAGACGGCAACGGAGATGCGAACGGATGTGCCGCTCTCATTCGCCACACGACGTTTCACGCTGCGTCACGTCCGCACTGATTTCATACCGAATCCGGCTCTGAAAATTGTCACAGGTGAAGCGCAAAACGAGGAGAGTGTAAACGATGTTTCTATCGAAGCTGATTCTTAATCCGAGACAGCAAACTGTGCGGCGCGACTTAGCGGACTGTCACCTGATGCACCGGCGCGTGTTGTCGGCGTTCGGCGATGCGAACGCGGAAGATGCGCGGGCGCGTTTTGGTGTGCTTTACCGTGTGGAGAGCGATGCGCGAACGGGGGCAACCGTTTTGCTAATGCAGTCAGTTGAGCAACCGGAGTGGACTTGTTTGCCCGCGCAGTATCTTGCTGAATCAGGCAACGCGGAGAATCCGGCGTGTAAGTTTATCGGTGAAAGGTATGCGGCGATAGAAGCGCTGATGCGGCTGCGATTTCGCCTACGCGCCAATCCGACGCGCAAGATTGACACGAAGACGGGCGCGGACGGCGTGCGGCGCAATGGCAAGCGCGTGGAGTTGCGCGATGAAGCCGGGCAGTTGGCATGGCTTGAGCGGAAAGGCACACAGCATGGTTTCCGTTTACGCATGGTGCGAACCATTGATGAAAACAAGCGTACTGGTAAGCGCGGTGCACAAAGCAAAGGCGATCACAAAGGCAAGCTGCTGTCGTCGCCCGAAGAGTCCGGCGAATATGCGCGCGTGCCGCGACTGACGTTCGCATCCGTATTGTTCGACGGCGAATTGATCGTGACGGATGCACCGTTATTTCAGGATGCACTCAAGAGCGGGATCGGCACGGGCAAGGCTTACGGTTTCGGGCTGCTCTCCGTTGCGCTGGCCGAACGCGAATAAAGGAGTTGAGAGATGAAAGACCTGCATACGCTGCCGAAGGTCAGAGACTCTCTGAGTTATCTGTACGTCGAGCATTGCCGCATTGACCGCGACGCGAAAGCGATTGCGCTGCATGACGCGGAAGGCACGCGCCCCGTGCCGTGCGCGAACTTGACGACACTGATGATCGGCCCCGGCACGACGATCACGCACGCCGCCGTCCAGACTTTAGCAGACAATGGTTGCATGGTGCTGTGGACGGGCGAGCAGGGCGTTAGATTCTATGCACAGGGCATGGGCGAGACGCGCGCAGCACGCAACCTGCTACGGCAGTCATGGCTTTGTTCACACGAAAAGCTGCGTCTGCGCGTCGTGCGTCGGATGTATGAAATGCGTTTCACCGAGACGCTTGATGAAAGTTTGACGTTACAGCAGATACGTGGCAAAGAAGGGATTCGCGTGCGCGAAGCATATCAACAGGCGAGCCGCGAAACGGGCGTCGAATGGATGGGGCGCGCATACCGCCGCGAGCGTTGGGCGGATGCCGATCCGGTCAACCGCGCTCTTTCTGCGGCGAACAGTTGTCTCTACGGCATCTGTCATGCGGCGATTGTCTCCGCCGGTTATTCGCCCGCGCTCGGCTTCGTCCATACCGGCAAGATGCTGTCATTCGTTTATGACATCGCCGACCTTTACAAAGTCGAGATAACCGTGCCGCTCGCATTTCGCGTAACGGTAGAGTTAGCAGGCTCGAACATGGAAGCAGAGATTCGTCGCCGCTGCCGCGATGCGTTTCACGAAGGCAAACTCCTGCAACGCATTGTGCCTGACATCGACCACGTTCTTGCCGTCATTGATCCAACGATAGATGACATGCCTAATTTCGACGCCGATGACGCGCTGCCCGGCGGCTTATGGAATCCAGAGGCGAACACTGTGCAGGGCGGCGTCAACTGGAGCGACGAAGCGGAGGGCAGTAATAAATCATGGTCGTAATAATTCTGGAGAGTGTTTCCGTAAGCGTGCGCGGCGAACTGACGCGCTGGATGCTGGAACTTCGTGCGGGCGTCTTCGTCGGCAGTATCTCGGCAATGGTGCGCGATAAATTGTGGGAAATGGTATGCAGTAAATTCAAGAACAAAGGAGGGGGATTTTTAGTTCAATCTGCTAACAATGAACAGGGCTACGTGATCCGATCTGCCGGCGCGACCTCGAAAACCATTGAAGATTTCGATGGATTGCTTCTCATTCGTACCAATTCGACGCCCAATCTTCATACTTCAAGAATCAGTACCAGTATCAGTAAATAAGACTTCAACAGCAATTTGCCTATTCAGAGAGGCAAATTGCTGTGATTTCGCAGTAGCGTCTCCACGCGCGTGGAGGTGAACCGCTCTCGGTGCGGAGTCAACGCTTTTTCGCGGCAGCGTCTCCACGCGCGTGGAGGTGAACCGTAGACGAAACAGGAGAAACGCCGATTGTGCGCAGCGTCTCCACGCGCGTGGAGGTGAACCGAGTTTGGGCTATAGAGTTGAAGCGATAAAGAAAGCGTCTCCACGCGCGTGGAGGTGAACCGTGCTGCATCATCTGCACAAGCTGCATCGGATCAGCGTCTCCACGCGCGTGGAGGTGAACCGCATCGCCGAGCACGGTACGGCTGATCCGGCTCAGCGTCTCCACGCGCGTGGAGGTGAACCGTGGCCGATGATGATACGGCTGCCGTTCGGGAAAGCGTCTCCACGCGCGTGGAGGTGAACCGACGCCCTCAGTCGTCGGCGAAGCAGGGTTGATAGCGTCTCCACGCGCGTGGAGGTGAACCGCGGCTGTCGGACGGAAGTTGGGTAAGCGCACAAGCGTCTCCACGCGCGTGGAGGTGAACCGCGTCATTCGGTATGAGAGTGAGCGGTACAAGCAGCGTCTCCACGCGCGTGGAGGTGAACCGTCAGTTAAAAGATACAAAGTAAACAATAAGCGAGCGTCTCCACGCGCGTGGAGGTGAACCGCCGCCGACATCCCTCCACCCAACGGTTACATCAGCGTCTCCACGCGCGTGGAGGTGAACCGTTGGGCAGAAAGAAATTCAAACGGTTTAGGAAAGCGTCTCCACGCGCGTGGAGGTGAACCGTTTCTGCTTTGCCTCCGGAACTAAAACGAAGAAGCGTCTCCACGCGCGTGGAGGTGAACCGTTCAGCTTCAAAGGACTGAAGAAGAACCGAGAAGCGTCTCCACGCGCGTGGAGGTGAACCGAAGGTAGGGACGCAACTCTGCAATTTGCTTACAGCGTCTCCACGCGCGTGGAGGTGAACCGGCCAGCAACCAATAGGCGAATGGCAAGCCGGAAGCGTCTCCACGCGCGTGGAGGTGAACCGCTGATAGCAAACGCGCAGATTCAGCTTCGATAAGCGTCTCCACGCGCGTGGAGGTGAACCGGCATAGCTTGCAACTGTGATTGCTCACGCTGCAGCGTCTCCACGCGCGTGGAGGTGAACCGTACGAGTACCCGGAACATGAAAAACTGTGGATAGCGTCTCCACGCGCGTGGAGGTGAACCGTTAGGCGAAACGACGGTTGACGACGCGCTTGGAGCGTCTCCACGCGCGTGGAGGTGAACCGAATATCCGTCTTTATAAAGCGGGCAGCAAGGGAGCGTCTCCACGCGCGTGGAGGTGAACCGTTTGAGGCGGCATAGTATGCAGATTGCTTGGCAGCGTCTCCACGCGCGTGGAGGTGAACCGATAAGTGGACTACGATAGGCACAATTGTTGTTAGCGTCTCCACGCGCGTGGAGGTGAACCGTTTGTGGGGCTTGCCTTCAATATTCTGATAAGAGCGTCTCCACGCGCGTGGAGGTGAACCGCCATCGGCGTATCGAACTCGCCCGTCCATGAAAGCGTCTCCACGCGCGTGTGAGATGGTCACGGTTTGACGGACACGCGTGTTGCTTGGAAGAATAAATCCAATGAACACGAAAGTGAAACACCAACCACGACGTAAATACGACGATGAGTTCAAGCGAGACGCATTACAGATGATCGCCAACGGGCAGCCATGCGCCTTCTGGTACGTGCGGTTCGCCTCAAATGGAGGTGTCGGTGTATATGAAGAAGAGGTGCTTGAGGTCGTGATTCAACAGCCCGAGTCCGCTAAGTCTATGAAAGCCGGAGTGCAGTAATTTAACGAGATGGCTCTGCTGCGATGACGGGTCGCCCTCTTAATAACGGTACAGTAATCTTTACAGCGTCGAATGCGGGAATCACGTTTGCGATATTTTATCCTTCGTTAGATACAGCTTTAAACTTTCCAGTAAGCCGCAACTGATAATCTCTTCAGTCAAGCGAAGCATTGGTTAAGTTATTGAAGGAGACTTTCATAAAGTAGGGGGAAATCATGACAACACAAGATAGAGAAAGCGGAACAGGATACGAAAGTAATCGCGCCGAGTACGGCGAAGATCGTCCGAACTTCGGGAGCGCGCGCAGTGATTATGGAAGCAATGCTTACGGCGGCAGTTTGAACGAGCAGGGACTGGCCGGTAAGAGCGTTGACGACTTCAGCGAGGGACGAAGAGATATCGGCAGCCGCGGCTACAACCAATTGCGCCGCCAGAAGGGTGCATCAGGCACGAAGGCGGGAACGGCTGCGATTGCCGGTGGAGGCGCAGGGTTGCTGCTACTCGGCATCGGCATCGGCGCAGGCTTAATGTACTTACTCGACCCTAATCAGGGCAGGAGAAGACGCGCGTTGGTGCGCGACAAAGCGACGGCACTATCGAATAATGCAAGTGATGCGATAGGCAAGACTGCGCGAGATTTGCGCAATCGCGCACAGGGAGCCGTCGCAGAGACAAGCAAAGGTTTGAGTGCGAATGTATTGGGTTCACAGGAAAAGCAGGGATGAAAGGAAATTTAAGGACTTGGCACATGAAAAACCGAAAAGAAGTGCGGTCATCCGGATTGTGAGCCGCGCGGCATTGGTTAAGCCGTCAGCATAACTTCGCAAAAGAGGTTCCGTGTTCATGCAGCTCAATCGCTCACAGATTAATGCGAGCATATCCTCAGCTATTGAAATTTTTGCGAGATACAGCATTCATTTGCCGCCTTTCGCTTTCTGGACAACAGAAGAATGGCGGCATAAGGGGCATGAAGCGGACGAACTCCGTAACTGTATGCTCGGCTGGGATGTCACGGATTTTTGCAGCGGGCGTTTTGCCCAGATCGGACGGACACTCTTCACCTTACGGAACGGCAGTGTGCGCCAACCCGGATACGGCAAGACATTTGCCGAGAAATTGATCCTCGACCCGGAAGGGCAGCGCGCTCCCGCCCATTTCCACATCTTCAAAACCGAAGATATCATCAACCGCGCTGGCGGCAATGTTCTTGTGCAGTTGTCCAAAGCCACTGCGGAGAACACGCGCAGCCCGGAAAGCTTTTCAATTCAGGTTGACGGCGAAAGCGTGCGGCTTGAGTCCGGCGGCATCGTCCGGCTGCGTCCGGGCCAAAGCGTCTCTCTGCCGCCGCGCACGATCCATCAATTCTGGGGCGAAGAGGGAACAGGCACGAGCGTCAGCGGTGAAGTCTCCAGCGTGTGCGATGATTATACAGATAACTTCTTTCTCGAAGGGATGTGCCGTTTCCCGGAAATAGATGAGGATGAGCCGCGCCGCTATTATCTTTGCAATGAGTACCCGCCAGCCGAGTAGTAAAGGATAGTTTCGCGCTTATTCAGAGCATGAGACCGGGCACAATTGAGCAGGCACGTGTATCTGGAGGAGGTGCGAAAAGCCCGTTGTGGCGACAAATCTTCGCCGATGTCCTGTGTCTCGGTATAGTGACGGTTAATACTACAGAGGGATCGACCTATGGCGCGGCGCTGCTGGCTGGCAGCGGTAATGGAATCTGGTCGGATATCGAAGCCGCCTGCGCGCAAACTATCAGAACCACCAGATGGATCAGCCCGGATGCACAACGAGTGAATGTTTATCAGCAGTTATATTCGTCTTATCGTGCGCTTTATCCGGCTCTCAGATCGACGTTCGATGATCTTGCACATATCGGATAATAACCGTCATTTCCTACACCGGAGAAACTCTTACGCCTCAAGCGAATTAAGGTTGAATAATGAACCGGTGAGCATGTCACGCGCTTCCTATACAAGCAGTGAGAATGGACGGGTTAAGCGTCTGACCATTTACCCCTGATGAGTTTATAGACGGCAAGGATCAAAACTGCTCCTGAGGCTGCCGAAAACAGGCTTAACCAGAAAGCCGGAAGCGTGACGCCGCTGTTCTCCGTAGGATAAAGATAAGTGAAGCCGTATAGGTAAGCATGAGTTCGCCCGTAACTAAAGAGCATGAATACCAGTAATCCGCCTATGATGCTCCCAATCATCCCCAGCAGTGCCAAGCTGAACGCTTTATCTGGAACCTTTCCCGGCATGATGAACTTCGAGGTGTACCCGGCGAATAATCCGATCAGTATATATCCCAGCAGTAATAGCATTTTCTTTTCTCCTATGGTGGAACGACATCTTAATGTGTCATTAACGATGATTTATGTTGTTCGCAGTTTCGGACAGTTCCTGACATCCGCCAGACTTTCTTCATCGTAAGTTTTTGCATCGGGTGGAATTGTCCGCGCTGCTGCTTGCGCCGTGATCGAATTTATCTCGCCGCCGATGAGGATCGCCGCGCTCGTCAAGTAGAACCAGAGCAGCAAAACGATGACGGCTCCGAGAGAACCATACGTTACGCTGTACGCCCTGAAATAATGTATGTAACCACGAAAGGCAAATGAAACCAGCAGCCACAGAGCTACACCGACAACCGCACCCGGCGTTACCCATTTCCACTTCTTATGCTTTAAGTTCGGCGCGAAGTAATAAATGAGATTGAACGAGAGGAGTACAAAAGCTAGCACGATAGGCCACTGTGCAATCTTCCATGTGATTATAAAAACGGTGCTAAGTCCGAGGTATGCCGCAATATCTTCGGCGATTGCGCTGCCGTAAAGTAAGAGCGTCAAGGCGAAGATGATTAACACTCCGAAGGCTACAGTTAGTATGATGGAGAGCAATCGCTCTTTCCACCATGTGCGCGGTTCCTCTACGTTGTAAGTGACGTTAAGCGCTTTGCTGATCGCTCGTATGCCGTTTGATGCAGCCCATAATGCCGCCAGAATTCCGAATGAAAGCTTGCCACCGCCTTTCCGGTTAGCAATCTCGTCAACAGTCTCGTAGATCAAGGCGGAAGCGGAAGCTGGCGCGACAGTGCTGAGATAACCGAGCAGGCTATCGCGCAACTTCGTGCCGGCTGCTGCGAAATAGCCCAGCAATACTGTTAAGAAAAGTAGCAACGGAAAGAGCGCGAGCAGGAAATAGTAGGACAGTTGCGCTGCACGGTCGAAAATCTCATCCTTCCGCATATGCTTCCATAGACACTTGCCAAACTCCCGCCATGTCAATCCACCAAGTTTCCACGCCGATGTCATAATCATCAGATTCCAAATTGGATGCGCCATTGCCGGTATCCACCCACGCGTCCTACAATGCGTGGCAGACCGCCCGATTCGCAATCTACCACGCATTGCTGGCTGGCAATGTGCATTGAACGAAAACGCCGCTCGTTAAGCATTCATCTCGTTTGATGACTTTAACTAACGAATGCTGCTGGTGGTCGGGACAACTTTGATCGTCCATACCCACGCCACGTTATAGACTTGAGCCAGCTCGTCCATGTTTGTTTTCACCCTCCACCAATCGTTTCTTGTGCGGGCGTTAAGCTGATTGCCATGCTGCTCCATGAAGGACTCGATCATCATGGCTCGATTGAGCACCGATTCGACATCTGCCGGAACTATGCCGCCACCCGGACGATTGTCGGCGCGATCACGCAACCCGTCGGCTTCTTTCTCAAGATTCTGCGCCAGCGCATTAATCTCATCTTCCAGCTTTGTGCCGTTGAGAGAACTTCCGTCAAGCGCCACGTTCAGGCTGTTCTGAAACTTATCCGTCCGCGATTCAATGCGCTGGATAACTTGACGCACTGGAATATTCTTCATGTAGCTGTTACTACGCACATCCCAGACCCAGACGACGTTGTAGGCTCGCGCCAGATCATTTAAGTCTGTGCGAACGCGCGCCCAATCGCGTTGCGCCTGCGCGTTGAGAGGATGCCTGTCCATGAACATCTCCAAGCGCAAGGCGCGGCTGAGCACGGCTTCGGCATCAGAGGGAATCGCTTCGTTATCTCTGTAGCGCTCGCGCAGTTGATCCGTTTCATATTCAAATTCATCAACGAGCGCATTAATGTTGTCTTCACGTGCTGTCCCGTCAAGGCGGCTACGGTCAAGCGCCCGGTCAACGCTGTTGCTAAAGTGATCCGCATTCGTCTCCAGCCGCTTCATAAGCTGATTCATACTCCGATCATTCATCCGGTACTGAGTCTGCGCCTGCGCGCTGATGCCGATGCAACCGAGCGCAAGCACGAGAGCCGCAGTAATTGAACGTTTCATCCTTTTCATTGTGTCTCCTTCAAGTTGGTAAATTTTGTAGCCCTATGGACTTGCTCTCCTGTGAGCCATCTTTCCTTTACAGCAATCCGATGAGCCTTTGGTTTCTGATTAGCCATTCGCTTTGGTAGCGCATCTGGCACACAGATGTACATCTCAGTACAGAGACTTTCCTGCTTTAGAGCTTTGAAAACTCCCAGATCGCAGCTATCGTAGCGGCGATGTAATAAAGCGATTTCAACTTAGACTAGAAGTCGGATACGCACGAGAGTATGATCCCCTACACACTTTGGGTATTTACACTCATCATCGAGATAATCATAGGTCGCCGGGCATACATACACTTATAGCAACCAGCAGAGGAGCCAGTTGTAATCAGCGCAATAATTCGCGCACAGCTTTAGGAAACTATCTACCGACAAGTCAACGTGACATAAAGCACTGGAATTGATAAGTTGCGCGCCTCAAAGTCATAATTCCACAGCACAGGCGCATCAGGAGACAGATCATGCCAACAGCGACACTCTTCCCGTTGCTGCGCTACGGTGTTGCCGTACTGTCGGTTGTGCTGGCGTTGCTGCTTACTTTGCTGCTCTGGCCGCTGATGGAGCCGAACCGTTTTTTGCTTCTCTCTGCCGCCGTGATGTTCAGTTCATGGTATGGCGGATTGAGACCGGGGCTGTTGGCTACCCTCTGCGCCGTCTTAGGTGATTTCTTCTTTTTCCCTGCTGCTTTTTCGCCGGTTGACGGTTTCAACAACATTCTGCGGCTTGGACTGCTCGTTCTAGTGTCGCTGCTGATCGGCTCGCTTAGCGAGGCGCGCAAGCGGGCGCAGGAGGCGTTGCGGAAAACTCACGATGAACTAGAGAAACGAGTCAATGAACGGACTGCTGAACTGGCAAAGGCCAACGAAGAGTTGCAGGCGGAGATCATAGAGCGCAAGCGGGTCGAGAACTCGTTGCGCCAAAGCGAGGCGCGGTTCAGGCGCGTGATTGAGTCCAACATAATCGGAATCGGGTTCTGGGATGTTGATGGCAAGATCACGGATGCAAACGACGCGCTTCTGGAAATTGTGGGTTACTCACGCGAAGATTTGCTATCGGGAAGAATGAAATGGAAAGACATGACTCCGGAAGAATACACTCATCTGGATGATCGTGTGATTGATGATTTGCGAACTTTCGGTCAGTGTACTCCTTTTGAGAAAGAGTACATCCGCAAAGATGGAAGCCGCGTTCCCGTTTTAATCGGCGGCGCTCTTTTGGAAGGAAGCCTTGATAGCGGAGTCTTCTTTGCTCTTGACATTACCGAACGCAAGCGCGCTGAGGAAGAACATACCCGGTTCATCAGTGAACAAATAGCGCGCGCCGAGGCGGAAGATTCGCAGCGGTGGTCTCGCTTTCTGTCCGAAGCCAGTAGTGAGCTTTCTGCCAGCCTTGACTACGAGACTACGTTGAAGAATGTTGCTCGCCTCGCCGTGCCGACACTTGCCGATTACTGTTTCTTTGATGTGGTGACGGAGGACGAGAAGATCGAGCGCGTAGCCTGGGCACATATTGATCCGGCGCAGCAGGAATTAGCGGATAACCTATGGCGACACATTCCTCCACAAGAGTTTAAGAATCATCCCAGCGCGAAAATGCTCTCGACGGGCAAAACTGAGTTCGTGCCCGAAGTCACGGACGTTTGGATGCAAGCAGCCGCGACGAGTCCGGCGCACCTACAGTTGATGCGCGATCTCAACTTCCACTCATTAATGACGGTGCCGCTCGTCGCGCGTGAGCGCAATCTCGGCGCTCTTACTTTCTGTCTTGTAGATCGTAGCCGTCATTACACGGCAATTGATTTTAGCCTGACGGAGGAATTGGCTCGTCGCGCTGCTTTGGCGGTTGATAACGCGCTGCTTTACCGAAAGGCGCAGCAGGCAAATCGTGCCAAGGATGAGTTCCTCGCCACAGCTTCGCACGAACTCCGCACACCGCTGGCATCAATGCTCATTTGGGTGCGGATGCTAGGCTCCGGCAAGCTTGATGAAGAGACCTCCGCTCAGGCGCTCAGCCATATCGCAGGCAATGTAAAATCGCTCTCCCTTCTCATCAACGATCTCTTGGATGTCTCCCGGATTATCACCGGCAAGCTCCGCATTGATGCGCGCCCGATTGAACTCCTAACGGTCATCAACGCGGCCGTTGATGTTGTGCGTCCGGCGGCAGAGTCGAAAACTATTGAGATCAAAACGGCGCTTGATCCTTCAGCCGGTTCTGTTCTTGGTGACCCTGACCGTTTGCAGCAGGTTCTATGGAACCTTCTCTCGAACGCCATCAAGTTTACACCGGTAGAAGGAAGTATTGAGATTCGGCTAGAGCGAAAGGATTCCAACATTCAGATAACTGTTAGCGATACGGGGCAGGGAATTAACCCGAAATGTTTGCCGCACATATTTGAACGCTTCTACCAGGTCAATGAAAAAAACGAACACCGCGGGCTTGGACTCGGATTGGCGATTGTGCGCCATTTAGTAGAGATGCAGGGTGGAACTGTTGATGTCGAAAGCCCCGGAGAAGGGCAAGGTGCAACCTTCAAAGTGAAGCTCCCGCTTCTAGCCGTTCGCTTAGAAGAGAATGACTTAGAGCGTATACAGTCAAATCAATAATGGATGTGCCATTGGCTTGCCCGATAAACCTTGCTGGCTTGTGGGCGCGCCGGCGGGGTTCTTAACGCATCGTGCGCTTTGCCGCATGAAAAGCTTCAAAGCTCATCTAGCATGACATCACCAGTACAAATCGTGAGTGTAATCACCTATAAGGCATAAGTAATCATACTCTCGTGTGTAGCAGCCTTATTTTCTAATGTAGAAAATGGATTGTAGATAAAGCGCAAGCTGTGCCGGAATGCAGCCGGAAAAGTTGCGCGCGAAGTGGCTGTATTACCGAATACGAAGCGACGCAGCAGGTTACACAACAGGGGAGAGATAGCAATGAAGTACGGAAAGGCATTCTTTGCAGGAGTCACGGGCGGTGTCGTCATGAGTCTTCTCATGGCGATAGGGCGCGCGATGGGTATGCAAATGAATCTGGAGATGATGGAAGGCACAATGCTCGGTCTTCAGCCGAGTACGACAACATGGCTGGCTGGCTTAATGATGCACCTCATTATCTCTGGATTGATCGCGCTCATCTACGCCGCCGGTTTCGAGTATGTAACGCATAGTGCTGACTGGCCGACGGGCATGATGTTCTCGCTCATTCATATAGTGATCGCCGGATTCCTGATGGGCATGGTGCCAGTGATGCACCCGCTGATTCCTGCAAAGATGCCTGCGCCCAGCTTGTTCATGTCAAATCACGGCATGATCGGCATCGTCGCCTTCATTATGCTTCACCTTATCTATGGCGGAATTGTGGGTGCGATATACACGCCTGTCCATCGGCATTTCAAAACGCTAGTTGTCGTATAGTGGAACATTAGCGAGCGGCGGTTTCACTATCGCTACCGATAATTTTTAGTGGTGATTACTATTGCTGTTGCCGTATATCTGCCTTGAAATTCACCCGCATTAAGCGTAGGACTGAGTAAAGTTATGCAAAACAATAAGCAGAAGTACAACGGTCAGCAAGGCGACGTGTTAAAGGGACTTGCGGCAGGTCTCATCGGCGGACTTATCGCTTCGTGGACGATGAGTGAATTTCAATCGCTGTGGAGCAAGCTGTCTGAAGCGGGCGAGAAATCGAAAGGCGCGAAAGCTTCTCCGCAAAACGCTCAAAGTGGGAAAGACAAAAACGAACAGCAACAACCGCAAGGCGAGAGCGAGAAGCAGGAGCCTGCAACCATTAAAGTTGCAGAAGCGATTTCAGAGAACGTCTTTCATCATGAGTTATCGAAAGGCGAAAAAAAGATTGCCGGCCCGTCCGTGCATTATGCGATGGGCGCGACATCGGGCGCGATCTACGGCGTGGTGTCCGAACTCGTGCCGTTCGTAACAGTAGGCGCAGGACTTCCCTTCGGCGCAGCCGTATGGTTGACGGCGGATGAAGCGGCACTGCCTGCGCTCGGCTTCTCGAAGTCGCCGACCGAGTATCCGCTCTCTACGCACGCTTATGCGCTCGCGTCGCACTTTGTTTACGGGCTGACGACAGACATGGTACGGCGCGCAGTGCGGAACGCGCTTTGATAATGGATAACGGGAGGCGAGACGATGAAACAGCTTCATAACAATAGCGAGGATAAGAAATCGCAACAGTTGCGCAGAGAACTTCAAGAGGGCGAGACTGATGATTTATGGCGGCGACGCGCCATCATTGGTCTGTCACTCGTCGGCATGGGAGCGATGGCAGCCGTGTCGCTGCTGCAAACAGGCATCGTCAAACATCTGCCCGATCCGCCGCTTAAGAGCTTCGATTCAGATAAAGTGAACTCGTCCGACACGGCTTATGCGCTAGGCGTGCCGGACGGAACAATCAGTCTGGCGAGCCTCGCCGCCAACATTCCCATTGCGGCATTTGGCGGAAGCAATCGCGCGCGGGAGACGCCTTTCATTCCGCTCATCGCTGCCGGCAAAGCAGCAGTGGAAGCTGCCATCGCCGGATGGTACTTCTACCAGATGCCCACGAAGGAAAAGGCTTGGTGCGGCTACTGCATCACAGGCGCGCTCGCAAACTTCGGCATCTTCGCTCTCACACTGCCCGAAGCAAAAGAGGCATTCTCCGACCTATGCGGTAAATAACCATTGCGCTTCGGCTCACGCTGACGGTACGCCCGATAAATTATAGTCAGGCGGGAGACGGAGAAAGGGTTATGGCATGGGCTGATCCGATGATGGTCGAACGCACAGGTCTGATACTGATGACAGGCACGAACGCGCTGTTCGATCTTATTTTCGTGCCGTTTATCTGCTGCTGCGGAATGCCTGAAGGTGGTGATGAGTGGGAATTCGCGGACGATTGCTGACGTTGGTGCTTGGCGTCGCCATTCCGCTGTCGCTCGTCGGGCTGACATCTCTGTGGTGGATGTGGACGACGAGCCGGCGACAGCTTGATGATTCAGTTGAACAACGAGCTGAACTGGCAGCCGTCGCGTTTGAGCGTTGGGTTGATGCTCAACAGAGACCGCTCACTACAATCGCCGGTTATGCTACGGAGCGACGAGTGCTCTCGCCCGCCCTCGCAGAGAATTTGCGTTTCACCTCTTCTCAGCTTAACTCGATTGACCTGCACGTCCTTGACCTGAACGGTGGCACGGAAGTGGCAGAACCGCCCGATGCTATGTCACTGCCGCCCGCGCTTGTCGGTGATCTGTTCATCGAAATACGCCGTCGTCGTTTATGGGCGGTGATTACGGACTGGGGAACGGGCGGCGCGGAACGTCCGATGTTGGCCATTGGAGCGCCGGTCAATAATGGCGGAGCCGTCGTCGCCCGCGTGGACGGAGCGGCGATCAGGGAACTTTTTCGCGACATCGAATTATCGGATGGCGCAGTGCTCGCCGTGTTCGACCCACGCGGGCGTATTCTTTTCCGCAGCGCAACGTCGCAAGTGCCTATTGATGCCGATGCGAGGAGCGCGCCTCTATTAGCCGCTCTGGATAATCGAAGCAAAGCTGTGATCGAGGTGGCAAGCCCTTATGATGGAGTGCGGCGCGTGTACGGGATGGCACGTGCAGGTACGAGCGAATGCGTAGTATTGATCGGCGTGCCAAGCGAAAGATTACATGCCCCGGCGCGCCGGCAACTCACTCGTTATGCGCTGTTCAGTTTGCTGGCGCTTTTGTGTGCAGTGGTGGCGGCGCTCATCCTCGCACGCCGTATTGCGAACCCGCTACGCCGCGTGAAAGATGCCGCGCAGCGACTTGGCGCAGGCGACCTTGCCGCGCGCGCGCCAATCACAGGCACAAGCGAAATAGCGGAACTCGGCACTGCTTTCAACCAGATGGCCGCGCACATCGAGGAGCGCGAGATACGGCTGACTGAACTTGATCGTCTCAAGTCCGAATTCGTCAGCAACGTCTCTCACGAACTGCGTACACCGTTGACGACAATTAAGACGCTCACGCGAGTCATGCTGCGCGACGGGCAGAATGAAGCTGAACGCCGCGGGTATCTTGAGACAATTGCCGCAGAGTGTGACCGGCAGATTGATCTTGTGCTTAACCTGTTCGATTTATCGCGCATCGAAGCGGGTACATTCAAAATCTTTACTGCGCGAGTGGATGTAGCGGAAGTCGCTCGCGCCTGCTTTATGAGTCAACGACAGTCGGCTGAAGCGCGCGGGTTAGACCTCCGTTTGGATTTGCCGGCGGAGCTTCCGGCTGTAATGGCTGACTATGGAGGCTTGCGCCGCGTGCTGTGCGGGCTTGTAGATAATGCAATCAAGTACACGCCCGATGGCGGGCGCATCACAGTCTGGGCGCGTGTTGAAAATGATGAGGTGGCGATTAGCGTCACCGATACCGGATGCGGCATTTCACAGGAGGATATGCCCCATATTTACGAGAAGTTTTATCGCAGCCATACCGTTGCGATGTCAGGCAGTGATAAAACTTCTGACAATGCGTCCGATTGTGCGGATGTTGCGGGTGTTGGTCTCGGTCTCTATCTGGCGCGAAACATCGTCGAGCAGATGGGCGGGCGCATCAGCGTTGAGAGCCAAGTCGGAAACGGCAGCACCTTTACAGTTTTCTTGCACGTATCGGGCGACGAAATGGACGACAACGAAATGAGTGAGGAGAACCAAAATGTCTAAACGTCTGCTCGTTGTGGATGATGAACCAAGCCTGCTGCAAGCTGTGGCGGTCTGCCTGCGCGCGGAAGGCTATGAAGTAACGACGGCGCGTAGCGGCGCGGAAGCGCTCGTCCGCCTGTCCGAATCGCTGCCCGATCTCGTGGTGAGCGACATTCGTATGCCCGGCATGGATGGTTATCAGCTTGCGCGACAATTGCGCGCCTCACCGCGCACCGCTCTGATCCCAATCGTTTTCCTGACGGCGAAGGACGAAACATCAGACCGCATTGCGGGCTTCCGCAGCGGAGTGGATGCTTACCTGACCAAGCCCTTTGAGCCGGACGAACTGCTCGCTGTCGTCTTAAGTATCATCAACCGCGTGCAACGAACCCATGCCGAGATCGCGCGACTCGTTGGTGATCGCAATACCGCTGAACAGCCGACGTTCCATGATGAGGAGTTAACCGACTCTGAGGAACGCATCGCGATGGCGGTGGCGCGCGGCCTGAGCAACAAGGAAGTTGCCGCCGAGTTGAACATCAGCGTGAGGACAGTCGAAAATCATATCAGCCACATTCTCGATAAAAAGAGTTTCAGTAACCGCGTCGAAATAGCGCGCTACGTGTTTGAGCGCAATCAATCAGACAGAAGTTCCTAAAGTTTACTCCCGCCCTCCAGCTATCAAATCACGTGCGCTTAAGTGTAATCACCTAAGCTTCATGAGTGCTCATACTCTCGCCACCGCTGACCTTCTCGCTTAGTTTAGAAGCATGGTCGTCCAAATAACATTTACACGGGGAAATAATGTTCCTCAGGAGGTTCAGAAATGGCGTCGCAACATAACAAATTTGTTTCCAACGACAGGCGCACGGGCTTTGGCGGGCTAACTTCGTCAATAGTTGTTTTGTCAATCGTCCTGCTTTTCTGCGTTTTCTACTTTGCCGCTTGTGCTGATAACAAGCCGGCTCCCGGAGCTGATGTCGCCGCGGGCACTATCGTGCAAAATCCGAGCGCCTATATCGGCAAGACGGTGACGGTAAGCGGTGATGTCGAAGAAGTTCATGGGCCGCGCGCCTTCAGCATGGATAGCGGCACCGGCTTGGGCGAGTTGCTGGTCTTAGGACGCGAACCATTCCCGAATGTTCCCAGCGATGGAAACCGGGCGTATCTCGTTGACGATACCGTGAAAGTAACGGGCACGGTTCGTATGTTGGTGACCGCGAACGTTGAGCGCGAGATCGGCTGGGATTTGGATCGTCAGTTGGTCGTAACGTATGAGGGTAAGCCGGTGCTCATCGCGCAGACGGCGAACTTCACACCCAATCCTAACCGCAGCAAAACAACCGCCGCTCCGTCGCCAGCCGCGACAGTAAATGCACAAAACACACCGGCAGAACCGACCCAATCAACGCTGACGGAGCCAATTACGGATGTGGTGCTTATCATCACTACGCCCGACAGACCATCGCTCATCGGCAAGCGGGTGCAACTGACGGACGTGAAGATTCAGAGTGTCGTCGGTGATCGCGGCTTCTGGATTGGCAGCGGTAAACAGCGACTTTTTGCACGCCTTGATGAGAAACTGGATAAAGGAACAGCCGAATGGGATGTTGACGTTAACGCCGGACAGACGCGCACGATCACAGGCGTCATCGAAAAACTTCCGAGCATGGACGAGATTCAGAGGTGGGGCCTAAGTCCTCAGGAAGCCGCTGCCTTGAAGGATCAGCAAGTGTACCTGCGCGTAGAAAAATTCAAGCATACGCTGAGATGACATGGGCACAACGGGCTTTAACCAGAAGAAGCGCATCGCTTGAGCGACATCTCACAGGCTTTAAGGCTACGGAGAGATTGCCTTCGCACCAATACGAACATGGGATCGGATGCGCCCGCACGCGAGCAAAGATAGCAGATAGAAAATGAGCGCAAAGCTTATAGAGCTTTGCGCTCATTGCTGTTTCGGATAGAAGGCAACCGGATTTGCCGTAGCTTGCCAGCCTTTAATAGCGGTACGTGAGTTCGCCGCCCGCGTCGCGCAATGCGCGCTCAATTGTCTCAGCCTCTGTGTCGGTGCGCGCCAGGACGCTCAAAATGATGCCTCCCTCGCGTATACCCGCTTCATATTCTCGTGCGCGCTCTTCAGGAATGCCTGAGCCTAGGAGCGCGCCGAGTAAGCCGCCAGCGATACCTCCCGCTCCGGCACCGGCAAGCGCGGCGGCAATAGGGCCGGCGACGACGATCCCTATACCGGGCAATGCGAGGCTCGTGCCGAAGGCGGCAACCGCTGCCAATACTGCGCCGATTGTGCCACCGATGGCTGCTCCGACGCCCGTGCCTTCCGCCGCCTTATCACCGGGTTCGGAGTCTCTGTTACTTGAAGAATAGTATTTCGCGCGCGATTCTTCCGACATTAGGACGTTGATAAAACCTGTTGCGTGATAAGGCAACTTAACGAAAGACAAAGCTGCCGCTCACAATGTTCGAGCTAAAGTTGCAACCCTGTTCTTTGAAAGATTCTCTCGTAAGCTCGTAAGTTCACCAGACCACCGACAATGTTCATCGTCTGGTCGTAGTCTTCATCTCGGTTACGATAGATGTCCGAGGCAATGCCGTACTTCTTGCGCCGCGAGAATGTATGCTCAATCTTGATACGTGTGCTTGAGCGCAAGCGATTCAACTTCTTCTGCTCGCGCGTGAGCGGGTGATTGCGCCGCGCTTTCTCATTGAGTCTGACTTCTAAGGGTAAGCCGAGCGCGCTCATGCCATCAAAGCCGCTGTCGCCGTAGATGGTCACTCGATAGTCTTTGAACTCATCGCACAGTGCGCGGGCCGCCATGTCATCTTTGAAAACTTTGAAGTCATGTCGGCGTCCACCAACCGCCGGGCTTTGGTCAATGATAATGCCGGAGGGTGTGCCGATCACGAGTTGTTTGAGAGTGTGCCGCTTTTTCTTCCCCGAATAGTCGCTTTTGCGCTTCTGGGGAACTTTGGGTTTGCGCTTGGGCTGCTCCACACCGTCAATGATGAAGGTCAATTCGGGGTAAGCCTGGCGAAACTCATCCACCGACGAGATGCGCTTCTTCCGGCGCTTTTGTTCTTTGTCAGCTAATGACAGAACCCGCTGGCGCGCCCGCTCCGGCACGGGCAAGACTGATTCAAAGACGGGACGCATCTGAATGATGCCACGACAGATGACGCTTTTATGTTCAGCTTTGAAAAGCAGCGTCATAAACTCTTGCGTGAGATAGAGACGATAGTAGAAGAGCAACATCAGCAAGCGGTCAGGCAGAGAGTTGGCGAACTGTGCGCCGCCACCAATCTGGCGAAGCCGTTTCTTGCCAGTGACGACGACTTTGCGTTTGCGTCGCTGCTCGAACTTGTCATCGGCGTGCTCGAACTGAGGCAACAATGCTTGAAACTGGTGTAAGTTCATCCCAGTGACGGAGAGAAACAGTTTAGGCTTACGGCTGAGTTTGCGATAGAGGGACATATTCGATGGCTCCGTTGTTCAAACTTAGCTGCTGAAGCCTTATCACGCAACAGGTTTATAGTATTACGGGCGAAGCCGAGATCAAGTAAGTTCTGAAAGCCAAGTTCGGCACTCTCTCTCGTTCTAAACAAAGCACTCACCGCGCTTGAATCACCCGCTTCCGTTACCACTTCCTTAACCCTCCTAAATAATTTACATCCGTCTCAATTAATACGCCTGGTGAGAAGAGACACGTCGTGTTTCCGCTAAGGCACCAGAGCGAGTCAGAAAAGATTCGTATTTAACAACACTCAAGATGCTGCTTGTGCCTCTCAGTTATTCAAAGGAAATACTTGGGGCGACCGTAATGGGCATAAAGCCTTTCCTCGTAGTCTCCACTCATTAGCGCAAGCGGGTCATACTCCGGCGCGTTCTTGATCTGCTCCCGCGAGAGATCAACGGACACTCTTGACTCTGCCCATTTCACTTGTTCAACCCACTGTGGAGCGATCAGCACCTTTTTGCCCGGCCACCAATTGACTGTGTCCACGATCATGTACCGGATCGCCCAACTCTTATCGTCAATGATGAAGTCCTCGACGTGACCGATCTCGCCGTCCTGCGCCTCAATGTAATAGCCAATCACTTCCTTTGTGCTGCGTAGATGCGGGTCTCCCTGTTCTTTATGCGGCGCGGCTTGCCGTTCCACCCCACTCGCCGCGCGACCAGACGCTATTCCCATCTTGTCGGGATAGCCCATCGCTGTCGGGACACCTAAAGCAGCCGGATATGCCGCCGGGCCCCACAACCCGGTGCCGTACCAGTAGTAAGGATAGCCATAATAATCCAATTGCTCGATCTCACGCTGGCGGGAGACAGGTTTGTGCGTGTCAATGCCGGGGCTTTTCTCAATTTGCTCCTTCGTCAGCGCCACATACAGTCGTTGCGCTGTCCAGTCCGTGCGAATAAGAGAGATGGGCGAGATGAGCACTTGTCTGCCCGGCAACCATGTTCCAGTGTCAACGACTAAGTACCGGATCGTCCACGTCTGGTCGTCGAAAAAGAATTTGTCCACACTTCCAATCTCGCCATCCGTCGCTTGTACTGTATAGCCGTAAAGGTCATTAACGCTTCGTAACATTGTTCACTCCTTTCAATATCAACGCTAAACCGACGCGCCTAAATTTCGCCGCGTTCATTAATCTTTCTGCTTCAATAGTAAAAGAATAGTGAAGAAAGCAGGCAGCGACGAGAGTGTGAATACCTATACAAACTAAGTGATTCTACTTACGACGAAAAGCATTCGCTACGCCTAACGAAGCGACTAAACGCTTGCGCTCGGTTACCTGTATCTACCGTGATGAATACGGCATGGATCATCTGTTGGATGCGTCACAACGCACATGAACGTGAGAGGTGGTGCCTTTCGCAATGTCGAACAAAGTTAAAGTAACCGCAAGCGCTCGCCTCCGGCAGGATTACATTTCGGTTATAAGTGTAAACACCCTTCACATATAAGTAATCACACTCTCGCTCCTACTACTTCTCACACCTATTCTAAGAACGTGATCGAATGACTATGAAGAGTGACAGGATTTCAGCCGGTGAGTCGCTCCCAGCCGTGTCGCTGATACGCGCTGATTCAAGGTTGCTTTTAGCTTAAACGAGAGAATGGATTTCTTTTGCAATGCTCAAGTACTTCGGGCGCAAAGAAAAGGCAGGTAAAATTTTATGAATGTAAAGAGAAACATAATTAACGATGAGCGCATAACTACTCGCCTCATTGGCATATTGATCCTGATGATAATCGTGTTGTCGTTCGTTGCGTGCGGTGAACGGAATGCATTGGTGAAGCCTGCTTTATCGGCAGCCGGACAGCCCGCAGGTGCGCCCGCGAACGCGAACACTTCAACACCAGTGAATTCTTATGCGGACGTAGTGAGCCGCGTTGCGCCGGCGGTGGTCACCATTCGCTCTGAGCGTCGCGTGCGCGCTCCACAGCAGCAGCCATTTATGGACGATCCGATGTTGCGCGACTTCTTCGGCAATCAAATGCCGCGCTCTCCGCAGCAAGGTGAAGGCGGACATATAAGCGCGCTGGGATCGGGCGTGATCGTGTCTTCCGACGGATACATTCTCACTAATCATCATGTAGTTGATGGTGCCGAAGAGATCAAAGTCGTGCTGGCAAATAACAAGAGTTACGACGCAAAAGTCGTCGGCTCCGATCCGCCAAGTGATCTGGCTGTGCTGAAAGTGGAAGCTAAAGATTTGCCGGTGCTTTCGTTGGGCGATTCAGACCGTGTGAGGGTCGGCGATGTCGCGCTTGCAGTCGGCAACCCGCTCGGCGTCGGGCAGACGGTGACGGCAGGAATCATTTCCGCGAAGGGGCGCTCGACGGGATTATCCGATGGCAGCTTTGAGGATTTTCTGCAAACGGATGCTCCGATCAATCAAGGTAATTCCGGCGGCGCGCTCCTTAATACGAGCGGTGAATTGGTGGGCATCAACTCGCAAATTCTCTCGCCATCGGGCGGCAACATCGGCATCGGTTTCGCAATACCGGCGAATATGGCGCGCGTCGTGATGGATCAGCTAATTAAGAACGGAAAGGTTCGTCGCGGTCAACTCGGCATCCTTGCGCAACCGGTCACGTCCGACATCGCGGCGAGCATCAATCTCGGAGAAGCGCGCGGCGTCATAGTCGGTTCGGTGCAACAGGGCAGCGCGGCAGAGCGCGCAGGCGTGAAGCAGGGCGATGTAATTACGGCTATCAACAATGAAGCGGTCAACGACAGCAACGCCCTGCGAAATCTCGTGGCAAGTATGCAACCGGGCACGGAAGTAGCGCTGACAATCGTGCGAGACGGGAAAGAACAACAATTACGCGCCACACTCGGCGAACTGATTGCCAGCACAAATGGGAATGGCGCACAGAGTGATGGCGGTCAAGGCGCGAATGACGGCGGGCAATTGGGATTAAAGGTCGAACCGCTAACGCCTGAGATTGCAGCGCAACTCGGCTTGCGGAGCAACGCGCAGGGGTTGGTCGTTGCAGGTGTTGATCCGTCGGGGCCGGCGGCGGACGCAGGCATCCGGCAAGGTGATGTGATTGAACAAATCAACCGGCAGCCGGTGCGTTCTGTTGCTGATGTGCGCGCGGCGCTTCAACGCTCGGGAAATCGCCCGGCGTTGCTGCTTGTTAATCGTCGCGGAAACACGGTTTTCATAACAGTTCAACCGCGCCAATAAAGGACACTAACAATCGTTAACGAAATTGGAGGAGAAGAGACATGAACTATTCATTTCAAAGAAGCGCCGCCTGCGCGTTCACTCTGGGGCTGGTGCTCTGCTTGAGTGCGACAACGGGACTAGCGCAGATGAACAATGCGCGAACAATTGACAAGGGAAAGCTGCACGAAGCGACGGAGGAATCAAGCAAGGCAGCTAAAACCTTCCGCGAGATTATGGCTGTCCCGCTCAAAGCAATCCCAAAGGAGTTGCTCGACAAGGCGGAGGCGGTCGCTGTCTTCCCGAATGTGATTAAAGCTGCGTTTATTTTCGGCGGGCGCGGCGGCGATGGCGTCATCAGCCGTCGCACTCCAACGGGCTGGAGCGCGCCTGTCTTCTTTAATATGGGCGGCGCTAGCTTCGGCCCACAGATCGGCGCTAAGTCAACAGATTACGTCATGCTGTTTATGAACCATGACGCGCTGAAAGGATTACTCGAAGACAAGTTCGAGTTTGGCGGAGATGTAAGTTTCGCCGCCGGGCCTGTCGGGCGCACGGCGAGTGCTTCGACTAACCTGACGCTCGATGCAGGGATTCTTTCCTACTCGCGCAGCGAGGGAGCATTCATCGGTGCATCGCTTAAAGGCGCGGTGGTCAGTCCCGACAATAATCTCAATAGAGCAATCTACGGAAAAGAAGCGAAGGAGTTGCTGACGGGCAGCGAGCGTATGACGCTGAGGCAGATGCCTGCTTACGTGCGCGTCTTTCCGCAAACACTTGCGCAGTATTCGACGCGGCAGGTGGAACGCACAAGCCGACAAAGCGCGCGGATGCAATACACCGCTAGGCGGAATATGCAGATGCAGAACGCGAGCGCCTCTCGTGAGGGCGGCATGACACGCACGCAGGCACAACTCGCCAGAGAAGTGCGCCACGAACTGCTAACGCTGCCTTATTACAGCGTCTTCGATTGGCTTGAGTTCGAGGTGCAGCCCGGCGGTGTAGTCGTGCTGCGAGGACAAGTCACGACGCCGCCTGACACAAAATCAGCCGCCGAAGCCGCCGCTAAAGATGTCGAAGGCGTGACTCGCGTCATCAACAACATCGAAGTGCTGCCCCTTTCGCCTAACGATCAACGCTTGCGTGAAGCGCTCTACCGCGCTGTCTATTCCGGCCCGCTCTTCCGTTATCAAGTCGGTTCATTGCAGTCTATCCACATCATCGTGGATAACGGTCGTGCGACGCTTAAAGGCATGGTGAATTCGGAGGGCGATAAAACTTTGGCTTACACGCAGGCGCGAACCGTGCCGGGTCTTTTCGAGGTTAATAACGAACTGCATATTGCGAACGCCAATGCGCGTTAGCAGCAGTTGAGAAGAACATAAATTGCGCGGAGCAGCGATTAGCGTGGTCTTGAAACCGGCAACAGTTATTGCCGGAGGTTGATTGAAAAATATGAGCGCGCCGGCTGCTCCGGCGTCACCATCGTAATGATGAAAGCGGAGGTAAAAGAAATGTCCGATTTGATGAGAAATGCGAAAGCCGCAACCGCTGTTGATTCTGGAGCGCAGGAGGGCATCAACAATCTGCCCGCGCAATTCGGGCGGTTGGGCGAAGAAGTGTTGACGCTTCTTGAGACTCAGCTTGATCTGCTTAAAGTCGAAATCAAAGAGGAGGCGAACACATATCTACGCGACGCACTGATGATCGGCGGCGGCGGTATCGTTGCCATAATCGGCTTTGCGCTCTTGAACGTGGCGATAGCGTGTTTCGTCGCTTCGCTCTTTACCTTCAGCCTGCCGGTAAACTACGCGCTTGGCTTTCTCATCACGGGCGCGTTCTATTTGGTCATCGGCGGCATCTTGGTCGTTGTGATGAAGAATCGTCTGGCAGAGCGCAATCCTGTGCCGCGCCAAAGCGTGGAAGAACTCGGAAGGGATAAGCAATGGGTGAAGAACGAGATAATCGAGTGATGCGATTCCCGAAATCACAGCCGTACAGCTTTGATTTAACAGGCACTTCAACATTGCATAAATGGAGTGCGGGCATTAACTGCACAAACTCTCGTAGAAATGGAGTCAACTAATGAGTGAAACGACACATTCCGTAACTGATAAGCGAAATGAATCATCGTGGTGGACTGGAGCGCGTTCTGTTACGTGGAGACGGGTTGGAATCTACGTTTTCGTTTTCTTAGCAATTTTCCTGACCGGCTTCGTGCCGATGTGGCGTAGGGCGAACTTGCGAGCCGAACAACGGGATGCAGCACAACACGAACTTCGCTTCAGCCGCGCACAGAATGCTTTGGCAACCGCAGCTATCGAGGCTCGCCGAGGTAATTACGAACCGGCGCGCCAGGCGACGAGCGAGTTCTTCACGGATTTACGAAGTCAGACAGATGGTGGCGAAACGTCCTCATTGACACAGGCGCAGCGCGATAATCTCAGAACGCTCCTCCTCCAACGTGATGAAATTATTACGCTACTAGCTCGCGGCGATGCAGCTTCATCTGACCGGCTCAGTGATATATACGTCGAGTACCGTAATATCCTCAAGAGCGTTCAACCGCAGAGTGGAAATAAATAAGCGAGGCTACCTGCGCGAAGTAAACATTGATACATCTCGTGTATGTCTTTCCGCCCATTCTGGGAGCGGGTAATTTACGTTCGTACACTTTACAACTCTTTACGCGACTATCCAGCAAAATGATCTAGCTGCCATGTCGGGATTTCAAGTTATGCAAGTTAAGAAGGCCACTTCATTGCTGAATTCAACCGTGTTGCGCTACGGCGCGGCTTGCTTGACTGTTTCGATGGCACTACTGATGACCTTGCTACTCTGGCCGATAAAAGAGCAGGGTCTTTTCCTGCCTTTCATAGCGGCAGTGATGCTCAGTTCATGGTGTGGCGGCAGAGGGCCGGGACTGCTTGCTACCTTTCTAACACTTCTTGTTTGCGGCTACTTCTTTTTGCCTCCACCCAATTCACTAGCTGTTGTTGATTTAACCACTGCGCTGCGGGTGCTGGAGTTTATCGTCGTGTCGCTGCTGATAACCTTGCTTAACGCATCGCGCCACGCCGCATTGTATCAAGCAAAGGTGGCGCAAGCTGAAGCCGAGGAGTCCAATAACACTAAGGATGAATTTCTGGCGATGGTTTCGCATGAGCTTCGCACACCGTTGACCTCAATCCTCGGCTGGGCGCGTCTTCTCCGCTCTGAACAGTTCGATAAAAAAGACACGATACGGGCGCTTAGTTCGATTGAGCGAAACGCGGAGGCGCAGAAGCAGCTTATCGAAGACCTTCTGGATGTCTCGCGCATCATCAAAGGCAAACTGCGTCTTGAACTTCGTCCTGTTGAACTCACCTCTATATTCGAGGCAGCCATAGATTCGGCGCGCCCTGCGGCTGAGGCGAAAGCTATTACCATTGTGTCACCGGTTGATCTTGGGATAGTCCGTGTATCAGGTGATCCGAATCGGCTGGAGCAAATCATCTGGAACTTGCTGTCCAACGCCATCAAATTTACACCTAAAGGTGGGCGAGTCGAAGTCAGGCTCGAACGTATAGAATCTTTTGCACAAATAACGGTGAGTGACACCGGACAGGGAATCAGCGCGGAGTTTTTGCCATTCGTTTTTGATCGCTTCCAGCAAGATTCAAATGTCAGGACACGAACGCACGGCGGCCTCGGTCTAGGCCTATCAATCGTGCGCCAGTTAGTCGAGATGCACGGCGGAACTGTTCATGCGGAAAGTCAGGGAGAAGGACAAGGAGCGACTTTAACTATAACCCTGCCGCTCATATCACATCAGGAAGCGAATATGTATCATCCCGCCGGTTCTGAGCGCACACATCCACTTATAGAAGGTGGAGTGCCGCCACATACGACTTCTCGTTTTGAATCTACAAAAGCAGTTTCGCTGGGAATTCCGTATCTTAACCAGAAGCTTTAGCAAGATAGCTAGGACGCGAATGGATCCGGCGCATTTCTTTCAAAAGTTGTATTGCTTGAAACCATCCTTAAACAGAGTCGTCTCTTGCGCCTATTTTGAATCCCATGAATGATCTGAACATAGACGAGAAATTGACAATCGAGAGCGAACGCCGCGAAGTTCTGCAACAGCTTGAAGACTGGTTAGAGACGCCGATGCTGGCGCTGGGGCTAATATGGCTCGCGCTGTTGGTGATCGAATTGATTGGGAGTCTAAGCCCGCTACTCGAAACCGTTGGCACCGTTATCTGGATCATCTTCATTCTCGATTTCGCGCTGAAATTCACTCTCGCCCCGCATAAAGCAGCTTATCTGAAAAGCAATTGGTTGACGGCTATTTCGCTGCTTGTTCCGGCGCTCCGGGTCTTCCGCATCGTGCGTGTCATACGCGTGCTGCGCTTTGCGCGCGCGGCGCGCAGCTTGCGACTGCTTCGCGTGGTCAGTTCACTCAATCGAGGGATGCGCGCTCTCGGCGCAACGATGGGGCGGCGCGGCTTCAGGTACATCATCGCGTTAACGCTAGTCGTGATGCTGGCAGGAGCCGCCGGGATGTACGCCTTTGAAAACAACAACGCAGATGGGCGTGGACTGCACACGTATGGCGAAGCGTTGTGGTGGACGGCAATGATTATGGTGACGATGGGATCGGAGTATTGGCCGCAAACCGGTGAAGGGCGCGTGCTATGCTTCATTCTTGCATTATACGCCTTCGCCATGTTTGGCTATGTGACGGCAACACTCGCCACATTCTTCGTCGGTCGCGACGCGGAAAATAACGAAGGAGAGTTAGCTGGCGCGAAATCCATCGAAGCGTTGCGCGCGGAGATCGCAGCTTTACGCGCGGAGATTCATGTTCTATCGGATCGGACGAATTTTAGTGAAGAATGATTAGGCTAAGACAACTTTGGAAAACCGTTCGTTCAAGCTTATGGTTTGTGCCGGCGCTGATAGTCTCTGGTGCAATTGCGCTCGCGCTCGTGCTTATCGAAGCCGATACACGCATCAGCCACCGAATGCTGGAAGATTGGCCGCGACTGTTCGGAGCGGGAGCAGACGGTGCGCGCGGAATGCTCGCGGCGATTGCCGGCTCGATGATCACGGTCGTCGGCGTGACGTTCTCAATCACTATCGTGGCGATTTCGCTCGCTTCGAGCCAGTACACTTCGCGTATCTTACGCAACTTCACTTCAGATCGCGCCAATCAAGTCGTGCTCGGCGTCTTCCTCGGCATCTTCACTTATTGCCTCATTGTGCTGCGCACGATTCGCGGCGGAAGTGAAGGTATGTTTGTGCCTTCACTTGCAGTGCTCGCAGGCGTCGCGCTGGCAATCGTTGGCGTCGGTTTTCTTATCTTCTTTATTCACCACATCGCATCTTCAATTCAGGCGTCGAGCATCATCGCTTCTGCGAGCGAGGAAACTATCAAAGCAATTGATAAACTGTTTCCACAGGAACTCGGTGAAGAAGCCGACCAAGAAGATAATCAAGAGGTGAGCAGAAGTGTTGCAGGCGCAGCCTGGCACGCGCTTGCGGCACAGACGACCGGCTATATCCAAAGCATCGAGGCAAAATCGCTACTCGAATTTGCGTGCGAGCGGCAAACGGTTTTGCGTATGGAACGCGGCGTCGGCGAATTTGTCGTCGAAGGTACTCCGCTCGCTTCTCTCTTGACGGCAAATGAGCCGGATGAAAGGGCGAGCAAGACGCTTGCAGACGCTTACACTATCAGCCGTTACCGCACCGTTGAGCAGGATGCGGCTTTCGGCATCCGGCAAATCGTGGACATCGCGCTCAAAGCACTTTCACCCGGCGTTAACGACACGACAACCGCCGTAACCTGCGTTGATTATTTGTCGGCGATTATGGTGCGGCTCGCGTGCCGCCGCTTTGAGACGCCGTATCGTTTCGACGCTGGCGAACTGCGCGTTATTGCCAAGAGCCGAACCTTTGAGATGTTCGTTAACGAGTCGTTCGATCAAATTCGAGAGAGCGCAGAAGCTAATGTCGCAGTGCTGCTGCGAATGCTTCATTCCATTAAGACCGTTGCCGCTTTTACGAAGGTCGCGCGCCGTCGCCAAGTGCTGCTGAAGCAAGTTGAATTGATCGCGGAATAAGCGAGACGCAACGTTGAATCCGAACGAGACCGCACAAAGATCGAAGAACGCGTTGCCCAAACTCTAAAAGTGTTGGAAGAGCAACACCTGAAAGATTCGCAGGCACGAAAGGAGCATATCGCATGATCTACTTGGCTTTCCTTCAACAACCTACACCTGTGCCGACGAATCAGCCCGGAGAGTTTGACGTGGGCGTGGTGTGGCGTTCGCTCGCAGCTTTGGGAAACGCTTTTCTCACGCGCTTACCGTATATCGTCATCGGTATCATCGCCTTCTTTATCTTTCTTATTATTGCACGCGTCGTTAAGGGCGTCGTTCATGCGGCGGGCGAGCGCACACGGCTTAACGTAACACTTGCTGATCTGCTCGGACGTCTTGCATCGGCTGTCATTATTATCTTGGGCGTCTTCGTCGCCGCTGTCGTAATCTTCCCGACGTTCAAACCGGGCGATCTCGTCGCCGGACTCGGCATTACTTCCGTCGCTATCGGCTTTGCCTTTAAGGACATTCTGCAAAATTTCTTCGCGGGCATTCTCATACTATGGCGGCAACCGTTCGTCATCGGCGATCAGATTCGCTCGAAAGAATATGAGGGCACTGTCGAGGACATCAACGTGCGCTCGACGCGGCTGAAGACTTACGACGGTGAGCGGGCAGTGCTGCCCAACGGAGATGTTTACACCAACGCCGTTCTCGTCCGCACAGCTTTCGACAAACGGCGCGTGCGGTTCACAGTCGGCATCGGCTACCCGGATTCCATTGAGAAGGCGCGCTCAACTATCACGCGCGTGCTCGGTGAAACCGAAGGCGTGCTTCCTGATCCAGGCCCGTGGGTCTATGTGACAGAACTCGCCGGATCAAGTGTCAACTTTACCGTTTACTTCTGGGTGAAGCCGGAGCAGTCGAACGTGCTAAAGGTTTCCGACCGCGTGGCAACGGGTATCAAGTTGGCGCTCGACGCCGCGCAGATTGATATGCCGTACCCGCATACTGTCGTGCTCTTTCATGACGCGACGGGCACACGCGAGGGCGACATCAATCGCTCGCTTTATCTTGCGGGGAGAGACGGCGCAAACTACGAGGCGAACCAACCGCAAGCGCATGAAGGATGACTTTAGAATGAACTCCCCGTTGGTAAATTGGATGCACGTCATTTCACATCTTGGAAGCGTCGCCGTTGCATACGCGCTGGCACTGCCGGTTGAGAACTCTTTAGGAAAGGACGCCGTTCTGGAGCGTAAGCCATAACTATGAATTACGGAAACGACCGTGATGATACATCCAGCGGACAGGGTAGCTTCATACGACGGGCGCTCATAGCAACGGGTATCGGCACGCTCATTGCGCTTCTATTACTACTGCTCTGGTACGGCATTGATGTCCTGCTACTCGCTTTTGCCGGTATTCTGCTGGCCGTCTTCCTGCGCGGTTTAAGCGATCAACTGAACCGTTTCACCTCGCTTTCCGGCGGTTGGTCGCTCGCAATCGTAGTGCTGGGGCTGCTACTCATTTTCAGCGCCGGTCTATGGTTTTGCGCCTCGAAAGTCGCTGTACAGGTTGATGTGCTAAGAGAGAGCTTGCCGCGTTCGACGCAGCGGTTGGAGCAATATATCGGGCAATACGGATGGGGCAGACAACTTCTCGGACAACTGCCGGCCACAAATAAAATGCTGTCATATAGAGGTGACGTGCTGGGACGTGTGACCGGCATCTTCTCCTCGACACTCGGTCTGATTACTAACTTCATCATCATTTTATTCGTCGGGTTCTACCTTGCGGTCGAGCCACGCCTGTACACGAACGGTCTCGTAAAACTTGTGCCCATTGAAAAGCGCGGGCGCATCTGCGAGGTACTGGACGCAGTCGGGCAGACGCTTCAGCGATGGCTGATCGGCAGAATAATTTTAATGATTGTGAACGGCGGGCTGACGGCTCTGGGATTGTGGCTATTAGGTGTCCCGCTTGCGTTAACGCTCGGTCTTTTAGCCGGGCTGCTAAACTTTGTTCCAAACGTGGGGCCGATCATCGCGGGCGTACCCGCGGTGCTATTAGCGCTCACGCAAAGCCCGACACAGGCGCTCTATGTACTCGCACTCTACCTTGTGCTGCAAAGCGCCGACGGCTATGTGTTCACGCCGCTTGTGCAACGCCGCACGGTACAACTCCCGCCTGCGCTCACGATCATGGCGCAGGTGTTCTTAGGCGTGCTCGTTGGTGGCCTCGGCCTCCTGCTGGCGACGCCACTTACCGCTGCCGTCTTTGTCATCGTGAAGATGTTATATGTCGAAGACACGCTCGGCGATACGTCTGAAAGTAATTCCAATCAGAGTCAAGCATAAACGAGGCTTTAGACCGGAGAGGATAAATGCATTTTACACTTGGCTTGTTACAAGAAAGCGTTAAGGGGTTTGTTCATGCGCCGGATCAAGTTGGTGCGGAAAGCACAATCGTCAATCTCGTGCTCTGGCTGAAACTAGCGGTTGAGACAACCGGAGCTATCGTTATCGGGCTGGGTGTCGTGGCCGCCGCTTATCAGTTCGCGCGCTCGCTGCTTCCACCTCAACTCGAAGGTTACAACGAGATACGCCTGACGCTCGCCCGCTTTCTCGCACTGGCGCTGGAGTTTCAACTCGGCGCAGACATTCTTTCGACGGCGATTGCGCCAAGCTGGACACAGATTGGCAAACTCGGCGCGATTGCCGTGATCCGCACGGCGCTCAACTTCTTTCTTACGCGCGAGATGAAAGAGGAGCGTGAAGGACTGACCAGCGACACGCAGGGCACAGCGCCGGGAAGCCGCAACGAAAAACCGTGACAGTCAGCCGCCTTATGACGCTTCTAATAGCACTACTGGTTAGTCGCCGACAGCAGAATTAAAGCTGCGGCGCAATTTCAGCTTCTTGATCTTCAGAATTTGATGAGCCGGGCGTGCCGCCCAGACCGGCGAAAGCTGTTTGCCCTTTGAAGGGGTAAACCCAACAGTGCTGTCACCAGCCGCAAATTAGGAGCGATTTCCGTCGTCTCAAAAACGACCGTTTTTAGGATTCCTCAGCTCCAAGCTATAAGCCCGCTCTGAACACCCTGTTTTCTGTAGCAAAACCCGTCTCAAAATCATCATCCCAAAATCCCATCCATATCTTGAGTTTTGAGATATAAAGCCATCCACTGTTTAGGAGGCTTATGATGCGTATCGGTTATGCCCGTGTTTCTACACTGGACCAGAACATTGATCTGCAAGAAGACGCTTTGCGTCAGGCAGACTGCGAGAAAATCTTTCAAGATGTTGCCAGCGGAGCCAGTGATACGCGGAGAGGTTTAGCAGAGGCCATCGAGTTCGCTCGTCCTGGCGACGTGATAGTTGTTTGGAAACTGGATCGGTTGGGCCGTTCGCTCAAACATCTGATTGAGATCATCAACTTGCTACACGAAAAGAAGGTCGGGTTCATGAGTTTGCAAGAAAAGATTGATACCACGACCAGCGGCGGCAAGTTGATCTTTCATGTCTTCGGAGCATTGGCCGAATTTGAAAGAGAGCTGATTCGAGAGCGCACTCATGCCGGGTTGACGGCAGCTCGTGCCAGAGGACGCACAGGCGGGCGGCCCAAGAAGATGACTGCCAAGCAAGTTTCGATGGCGCGTAAACTTCTCAGCGATCCGCACAACAGCGTGGCGGATGTCTGTCGCACTTTACAAATCTCGCGCTCAACTCTTTATCGGTACTGTCCACAGTCATAAGGATCATCTATCGAGTTGAATGAAACGCCATTGGGAAACGGAAGAGTTGGTAGAGCATTGGACGCTCATGCCGCCGGAACTTGAGCTGTCAGCCAACAAAACCGATGCGACACGGCTGGGCTTTGCGGTGCTGCTGAAGTTCTTTCAAAGAGAGATGCGGTTCCCTCAATCCGCGGCGGAGGTTCCACCAGTGGTCATTGACTACCTTGCCAAACAGGTCAAAGTCAGACCCGACCAGTTTCAAACATATGAGTGGCGCGGCAGAACTATTGAGTATCACCGGGCACAGATTCGCGCGCTGCATGGCATACGTTCGACCAGCGTCGAGGATGCGAACGCGCTTTCACAATGGCTGCAAGAACATGCTCTTCAACAAGAGCGCAACTATGAACATCTGAAGGTTGCCGTTTATCAGAGATGCCGCGAGTTAAAGATCGAGCCGCCGAGACCGGAGCGGGTTGAGCGCCTTGTGCGTTCGGCGATGAGAAGCCACGAAGAAGCTTTTAATGCTGAAACCCTCTCGCTCTTATCGCCGGAACATCAAACCTCTTTGGAGACCCTGCTTCACCCCGCACCCGTCGAGTTGGAGAAACAAAGTAAATCTGGCGAAGGCATACCGGAATCGCAACGCGCACTCTGGCAAACATTGAAAGCTGATCCGGGGCGCGCGAGCACGGAGACAATGTTTGAAGAGATTGCCAAGCTGGAAAAACTGCGTTCCTTAAAGCTACCGCCCGCCTTGTTTGCCAAAGCCCCGCGAAAGATATTGCAGGGATACAAGCAACGCGCTGGCGTTGAAGAGCCTTACGAACTTCGGCGTCACGCACCTGTGCTTCGATATACTTTGTTGGCCGCCTTCTGTTATTTGCGAATGCAGGAAATCAGCGACACGCTGGTTGATGTGCTGTTGGAGATTGTGCATCGGATTGGTGTCAGAGCAGAACGCAGAGTTGAAAAGGAGTTACTTGAAGACCTCAGAAAAGTAACGGGCAAAACCAATCTTCTCTTTCGTTTGGCTGAAGCTACCCTCGAAAAACCGGACGGTATTGTGAAAGAGGTGGTCTACCCGGTAGTGCCTGAGCCAACGCTACGTGATCTGGTCAAAGAATGGCGAGCCAATGGCCCGGCCTATCGCCGCAAGATCACAGTTCTTATGCGAAATTCTTATCGTTCTCATTATCGGCGGATGATTCCGAAACTGCTTGAGACTTTGGAGTTCCGCTCCAATAATGAAATCCATCGCCCGATTATTGCCGCTTTGGAATTGCTGCAAAGATACGCGGAGAGCAAAGTTCGTCTCTATCCGGCAGAGGAAGAAGTGCCGCTTGATGGAGTGGTCAAGAAACTGTTGCTCGGGGCAGTGCTGGAAACCGACAAGGCGGGCAACGTCCGCATCAATCGGATCAACTATGAACTCTGCGTTCTGCAAACGCTGCGCGAGAAGCTTCGTTGCAAAGAGGTCTGGGTCGTGGGCGCGGACCGTTATCGAAACCCGGACGACGATTTGCCGGCAGACTTTGAACGAGAGCGCACTGACTATTATGAGGCCTTGCGCTTACCGCTTGATGCCGATTCCTTCATCGCTAATTTGCAGCAAGAAATGCGTGACGCGCTCGACCTGTTAGATCAAGGTCTACCCAAGAACCAGCACGTCCAGATACTTTCCAAGAACAAAGGATGGATTGGGCTTTCGCCGCTCTCTCCCCAGCCTGAGCCTTTGCATCTGGCACTGCTCAAATCCGAAATGGGACAGCGGTGGCCGATGACCAGCCTCCTCGATATTCTCAAAGAGGCAGACTTTCGCGTCCGGTTTACGGAGAGTTTCAAAAGTCCAACTGCATATGAACTATTAGAACGATCCGTCTTACAACCGCGCCTGTTGCGTTGTCTCTATGGACTCGGAACGAACACGGGACTCAAACGCATGAGCGCCGGTTCGATTGGCGCGACTTACAAAGACCTGCAATACGTGCGTCGTCGCTTCATCAACAAAGACCATTTGCGAAACGCTATCCGACAAGTTGTGAATGCCATTTTCCAAGCCAGACAGGAAACCATCTGGGGTGAGGGCACAACGGCTTGCGCTTCGGATTCAAAAAAGTTTGGCGCATATGATCAGAATCTGATGACTGAATGGCATGTGCGCTATGGCGGTCGCGGGGTCATGATCTACTGGCACGTCGAGCGGAAATCAACCTGCATCTATTCGCAGTTGAAGAACTGCTCCTCTTCGGAAGCCGCGGCCATGATCGAAGGCGTGCTGCGACATTGCACCGAGATGAGCGTCAACAAACAGTATGTTGATAGTCACGGTCAATCCGTGGTCGCATTTGCTTTCTGTCGCTTGCTCGGCTTTGAGCTGTTGCCGCGTTTGAAGGCGATTCATAAACAGAAACTCTATCGTGTCGAAAATGGCGCGGGCCATGACTATCCGAACCTGCAACTCATCCTCAAACGCGCGATTGATTGGAAACTGATCAAACAGCAATACGATCAGATGGTGAAATACGCGACCGCGCTGCGCCTCGGCACTGCTGAGACCGAGGCTATCCTCCGCCGCTTTACGCGCCATAACTTACAGCATCCGACTTACAAGGCTCTCACTGAATTAGGCAAAGCCATCAAGACCATTTTCCTCTGTCGTTATTTGCATGGCATCGAACTGCGGCGTGAGATTCACGAAGGACTGAATGTGATTGAGCATTGGAACAGTGTCAACGGCTTTATCCTGTACGGCAAAGGAGGAGAGTTTGCGACCAACAACCGCGCGGATCAGGAAATCACCATGCTCTGCTTACATCTGCTCCAGTTGTGCCTTGTCTATATCAACACGTTGATGATGCAACAAGTGCTCGGCGAGCCAGCGTGGTATGAGCGAATGCAACCTGAAGACTTTCGAGCATTAACACCGCTCGTTTACAGCCACGTCACGCCCTATGGAACTTTTCAGCTCGATATGAACAAGCGATTAGTGATCGAACAGGCTGTGACAGCTTAAAAATCATCGCCACTTTGCGGCTGGTGACAGCACTGTTGGGTTTACCCCAAGGGAGCGCATCTCACCCATTTTTGACGCTCCGATGCGCCCTTCAATGCGCCCTTCGATGATGCCTTTTCATTCTCCCGATAACCATTTTCGACAGCCGAAAACAGCTTCACCGGCGCGCTTTTTCGCCGCCATACACTCACTTATCGGCGCTTCGGATGACTCGATTCCCTGCTCTCAAGACGCTTCTTCACACCATCGCGGGCGTGCTTCGAGGCACATTCATCTAGTGTTATCGGACGCCATTTCGAGCCGTAATTCTTAATTTTTGACGCGATCACCAGCACTCATTCTCATTCATTTATCGGCCTCGTCATCTGATAATCGGACATTATGTTCTGCTGTCTTTACTACATCCAGCACCGTTTCGGATGCCTTCTCTGACACATAATAATGATTATCATACGCCGCCTTTTTCTTTCTTTTCGTGCTATTCCCGCGACTATTATTTTGCACCTTCTTCTCCTCTTGACGACTTCGGCGGCTCTCACATCGCTCATCTGTGACACGCCTCGCAATTGTGTTCGCACGCCTTCATTCCACCCTACTATACAATGTTGTCGCATTCTGTTTAATTTCGGTGCAAGAACATTTTTGACCATGAAAATGTGCTCCTGTAAGTGTTGATATAGTTAGGTTTGTTTTGTAGAATTTATAAACACTAATTACAGACGGTCTATAATTTGACAAATAGAAGGTATTTGGCAGTAAAAAAAGGTTTTCGTTGTCTATTTGGCCTTGTGGGAGTAAATTTAGAATCGTCATTCGACTACAAGAAGCTGCAATTTCAGACAGTTAAGTTGTCTCTATTAATAGACATAATTCACTTGTAAAGGGCATCAATAGATGGTATAATGTTGATACCGAAAAGGTCACGGTGTTTGCAATTACAGACAAACTGGCATGTAAATGTAGACAAAGGATTTGTTGAGAAAAGGAATAGATAAATGGCTACTCTTCGAGGTAAAAGGCGCTCTCCCTTCGCATCTGATACGATCAGCACTAGACTTGCGCACAGCGATGATCGTGAGTTTCGCCAGCTCGTCCAAAGCGAAAAGAAAGACGAAGCGAAGCTCTCGCGCGAACTTATCAGCGAAGGATTAAGGAACCGTCGTCTCCGGCGGGATCAAAAGGACGCGACGAGCGAAGTTGTCGCTAAAGCACAGCGGGAAGCGATGGCTGATTCCCTGACTCCGCTAACCCGTGAAATGAAAGCAATGCGCGGCGAATTGCAAGCCTTCAACGATGAATTCCTGCGCACCCGCGATAAACAGGCTGAGACGCTGAATGAACAGGTTGAGACGCTGAACTATCTCCGGCGCGCAGCAACACGCCTCGTCATGGACGTAGTTGGATTTCATCTACTGTTGCGGAATTATGTGCATACTTTCCTTTCGATTTTCATTAGCAAAGCCGGAGTCAAAAAGGATGCGGCGGAAGTCAATTCAGAGTACAGCGCAAACTATAAAAAGTTTATGGAAGAAGGCCGCGCGGAAGCCGAAAGATTAGCCGATGGGGATGCGGAAAGTTTATTGCAGAAAGGCGCACAGACGTTCTACAGCACGGACGTCAGTGGCGGCATGTAGCTGCTGCTGCTGGCGGCGGCAACCTGAATGGCGTGGCAGCCCCTCTGGGCGATTGCCGCAGGTTCTTGCGGCGGATTGGCGCACGCCGCAATCTGGTGGCAGGAGCGACGGTGCGCTTGCCAGAGAGGGCGCTCAAGCATAGGAAGCGGCGGCTAGAGCTGTGTGCTTTGTTGCTCGTGCTTAGAAGCTGTTTGAAAATTGACTGCCAGCCAGTTCAGTTAGGTATGTTTAAGTTATGCCTAACAAAAACTACCCTTCTGATCTGACTGACAGCCAATGGGAGCATATCAAAGAGTTGCTACCCA
>JAABUR0100000684.1_pt1 | contig 69416 bp, 71 predicted proteins | sample 5560091 | NCBI WGS metagenome assembly JAABUR01 (sample SAMN10711879, study PRJNA513375) | rock metagenome | isolation source: Antarctica rocks | place: Antarctica: Victoria Land, University Valley sud
CGCTGGCGCTCGTTGAACTCACCGGCCAACGCCCGGAAGCGCTCCCCGATGGCCTCCTCATCGATCACAAACCCCAGTTCTACATAACTACCCCGACCCCTTCACAAACTAAGTCGGGAGCCCTTAGTACGAGGCAGCTCACGACCGGACACTGTCCTGCGGTCCCGACCCGCGCATCTCAGAGTGACAGTCGTCGTTGCCCTCGCACCCGCCGCCCGGCCCCACCAACCACCACCGTGACAGCCAACCCAACAACACCAACGGCCCTCAATCTTGGCGGCCCCCTTGACACGCGCGTCCATCTCAGACCATATCTCCGCACCGTCGAGCGTATAGGTGCTCGTGCTCTACGCTCAGTACTCGTCTCGCCGGCGGACCCACGCCCCGGTGTCGTTGCGTCCCTTCGGCGCCCGGTCGAGCCACTGGTACATGCCTCACATCGCGTCCAGGCCGCGCGCGTAGGCCGAGTAGGTGTGGTAGACGACTCGGTCCTCGAGTGCGAAGGCGCTCATGCCGGGCTGCTCGCGGGTGTATGTGGCCCTGTCGGTGCCGGTCATCGCGGCGTGCTCGGCAGCGCGGCCCTCTTCGCCGGCCTCCCGGAGCCACGTCGTGTCCGTCGGACGGTAGTTGTAGTCGACGGTCCCCGAGCGCTGCTGGTCCGCGGTGAAGGAGGTGTTGAAGTCGAAGTTGAAGTCGCTGTCCAGCGACGAGGCCCAGGGGAAGGTCCAGCCCATGCGCGCTTGTAGGCCTGCAGCGCGGCGATCGGGGCGCGTGACACCGCGATCATTCCGACGTCGTGGTGCTCCAGGTGGACGGCGCAGCCGTTGAAGCCATCGGCGATCGCCGAGCACGACGGGCATCCGCCCGTGTACTCGGGTCCGAACATGAAGTGGTAGACGAGGAGCTGCGAGCGCCCGCCGAGCAGGTCGGCCAGCGACGCGGCGCCGGCGTCGGTCTCGAAGCGGTAGTCCTTCTCGACGGGGATCCAGGGCAGCTGCTGGCGCTGGCGGGCCACGTCGTCGCTGCGGCGGGTCAGCTACTTCTCGGCCTCAAGCAGCTCGAGGCGGGCGGCGAGCCATTGCTCGCGATTGGCGGTGGTGTGGGTGGTCATGGGTTGTCTCCTTGTGGTTCAGGTGGTTCAGGTGGTTCAGGTGGTTCGGGTTGCGGCGATGGCGACGCCGAGGGCGACAATCGCCAGCGCCAGGGGCACGTCGAGGGCGGGATGAGGCGGGAGCAGCTTCTGGGCGAGGACGACGACCGCGACCGCGAACATCAGCGCGATGCTGATGACCTCCACGCAACGAGTACCAACATCAGGCCGATGCTCGAGCCGAAGCAGTAGACGCCGAACCGCAGGCCCGAGCGGACGCGCTCGCGGCAGCGTCGGGACCGCGCTCGGCAGCATCATCGGCACCGACGCGGCGCCCATCCCATGCTGGTCATTGCGTCAGCCCGAGCCTGGCCGGCGTGTTCTGCTGTAGGTCCGGGAGCGTGTCGCCGGTCTCGAGCAGGGTCTTGAGGTTGGCCAGGACGCGCGGCCAGCCCTGGCTGATGAGCGAGCCAGTCATGCCGCCGGGCTCGAGGTCGTCGTGGATCACCGTAAGCTTGACCTGCTCGCCGAGCGGCTCGATCTCGAAGGTGACCTTCGAGCGCGACTCGGCGGCCAGGCGGTCGCGGGCGCCGTCGGTGAGATCCAGCGACTCGGCCCATTCGGGGGTGAACGTCTGCCACGTGTAGGAGAGTCGGCGGTAGGGCTCGGACTCGAGCACGACCTGCTCGGGGTCGGCGATCGTCAGGCCACGCGTGTGCCAGGTCATGGTCGAGTCGGCCTTCCAGTCGGAGTCGAAGGTGATTGCCCAGTAGCGCGCGGTGAAGGCCGGCTCGGTCAGCGCCTGCCAGAGCCGCTCGGGGGTGGTCTGGATGTAGGTCGTGTAGATGAACGAGGGCTTGTCCACGGGGGTGTCCTCCAGTGCACTTTTCAGATCGGCGAGCGCGTGCACGCGGTGCTGCTCGTACCGTGTGATCCAGCGCTCTGCGATCTCGTTGATGGGCGCCGCGTTGAGGTAGTGGTGCTTCTCCCGGCCGCGTCGGACAGTCGTGACGAGATTGGCCTCCTCCAGCACAGCAAGGTGCTTGCTCACCGACTGGCGAGCCACGTCCAGCCTTGAGCACAGCTCGCGCAGCGTCTGACCGTTGCGCTCGTTCAGGCTGTCGAGCAGTAGCCGCCGGCTAGGATCGGCCAGCGCCCTGAAGACCTCGTCCATGTGCGAATAGGCAGCCATCTGGCTTCCCATGATAGGTTGGTGCGTGAGAACGAGGGCGTGGCCGCCCGGGTTCTGCTCGACTTTGGCGCCGACGCCGAGAAGATCCGCGACGAGGTGATCCGCATGCTGTCGGGTCCCGATTACCGAGCCGGCGTGACCGGGCGCGGCCTCGCGGGGGCGTTTGCCGAGGAGATCCGGGTCGTCCCGACCGCGCGGGTGCGCCGGTTGCTGATGACCGCGGCGGCACGGGCGCTTGATGACGGGCGCTCGGAGGTCCGGGTCCGCGACATCCTGCTCGCGATCGCCAGCGACGAGAAGACCGCACCGTGGCTCGCCGATGTCGGCCTTGACCTGCTGATCGCAGAGAACTCGGGCCCGACGATCCGGTAGGGACCGATCCACACAGGATCCCGCCGCTACGGCCCTTGTGCTCCGCGGAGAGTCTGATCGATGCGCTCTGTTCGGCCATCCGAAACTAGCCGAATGAGTGCCGCTCTGGGTAGCCTATTCGGGTGGCCCGATCGTCTCACACAAGCCAAATACCGCGCTGAGCAGGACTTCTCCAGTGGCCCGGGCAGGACTCGAACCTGCGCGCGACGGATTATGAGTCCGCTGCTCTAACCAACTGAGCTACCGGGCCGGCGTTGCCGGCGACGCTACCACCGCGCAGCGCGGACCAATCAGGACCGCCGTGGCCGTCCTGTCCCCGCTTTCGGTAGGCTTCGGCCATGCTCGTCGTAGCTGGCCCGGCCCTCGGTCAGACGCTCGCCCTGCTGGCGACGTTCCTCGGCGTCGGGGTCCTCGTGAACATCCTGATCGTCTTCGTGGTCGGCCAGATCCTGGCAGAGCGAAAGCAGAACCAGGATCCTCACGAGTCCGGGCTGTAGCTCCGGCGCCTGAGCCGGCTGCCAGGCCCCGCACGGTCACTGCGCCCCTGAGCCTCGCCGGCGACGGCCGCCTGCGCAACCCGATCGCTCAAGCGGTGCAGGAACGGCGGCCGCAGGTGTCGAAACAGACGCCTGCCGATGAAGCCAGCCACGACCTCCCTCGCCCCCGAGCAGACGCCGAACGGCCATCAGGCGCTCTCGGCCTACATCCGGGCCCGCTTCGACGAGTTCTCCCGCTCCCAGAAGGACGTGGCCCAGTACATCGTCGACCACCTCGACGAGGCCGCCTTCCAGACTGCCGAGGAGCTGGCGCGGCGCGCCAACACCTCCTCCAGCACGGTGGTGCGCTTCTCCCAGGCGCTCGGCTTCGAGGGCTTCCCCGAGCTCCAGCAGGCCGCGCGCGACGAGTATCGCCGCCGTCCGCCCGGCGTCAGCGACCCGCTCGCGGGGGCCACGCCGCTGTTCTCGCTGGACCACACCGAGTTCGAAGCGGCGCTGGCCGCCGACCACGTCAACGTGGAGGACACCGCCCACAAGCTCTCCCGCAGCGATGTGGAGTCGGCGATCGACGCGATCGTCTCCGCCGAGAAGGTGCTGATCGCGGGCACCGACCAGATGGCGTTCTTCGCCAGCTACCTGCGCCACCTGCTGATGCTGCTCGACCTCCGGGCGGAGATCGTGGCCAGTCCCAGCCAGGAGGCGCTCGGCCGGTTGAGCCGGATCGACGAGAGCACGCTTGTCATCGGGCTGTCCGCCGGACGGCCGCACCCCCTCATCACCCGCACGATGAAGCTGGCCCGCCACCGCAAGGCGACGACGATGGCGATCACCGACGCCACCCTGTCCGAGGTCGCGCGGCTCGCGCGGATCCGGCTGTACTACTCCTCCAACACGCCGGCGTTCGTGCGCTCGCACACCGCACTGCTATCGGTGATCCAGGCGCTGGCCTACGGCGTCTACGCGCGTGACGCCCAGCAGTACGACGTGCGGATCAAGGCCTTTCGCCTGAAGTAGCGCCCTGGGGCTCACCGCTGCGCGACGTACAGCGCCTGCGTCGCGCGTCCCACCTGTCCCACCGTGTCGTAGAGCACGCTCTCGCTGATGCCGATGCCCCCGGCGGCGATCCGCGTGTGGGACCGGAGCGCGATCCATTCGCCCTCCGGTGGCCGCTCGATGTACAGCGTCAGGTCCGGGTTGATGTAGAGGTACCTGTCCCACCCCAGCGGGGAGCTGATGCCGTTGCCGAAGTCTCCGGCCACGGCGAGACGCTGGCGCACCGAGGGTTCCTCTCCGGCCACCAGCGGGACCCGCAGGCGAAACCAGGCTGTGGCCGGCCCGAGGGCCATGAACTCGCCCTCGACGAACCTGACCTCGACCGCATCCGGGGCGAACATGGGGCGGAAGTGACCCTTGAGGTCGTTCTCACGCCCGTGCTCGGGCCCGGCGGGGACCAGACCGCCGGAGGTTGCCGGCGCCTGGGCGGCGACCACCTGCAGGGCCCGGGCGCGGACCAGTTCGCGTCCGTCCTCCCCCCACAGCGAGGCCTCCAGCAGCGCCACGCGCCGTCCGGGTCGCACCACCTCCGCCTGCACCTGCAGCCGCCCGAGAGGCACCGGGCGCAGCAGCTCGTAGGTCACGCGGACGATCTCCAGGCCCTCCCCGGTGGGCAGCCGCTCCAGGGCGCGCATCAGCAGCGCTGCCGGCGCGCCGCCGTGCTGGGCCTGCTGGTCCCAGGGGCCGCGCGCCAGGTCGGTGGCGGTGAACCAGTCCGCTGATCCATCATGTATGAACACGGCCTCGCTCACCGGCGGCACACGGTATCGCCCGGCTACACTTCGGGAAATGGGCCAGGACAACGGCAGCGCCCGCGACGAGAACACTTTCACCGTCAAGGCCGGCCTGGCCGAGATGTTCAAGGGAGGCGTGATCATGGACGTGGTCACCCCCGAGCAGGCCAAGCTCGCCGAGGACGCCGGTGCCGCCGCGGTCATGGCGCTGGAGCGCGTGCCCGCCGATATCCGCCGAGACGGCGGAGTGGCGCGGATGTCCGACCCGGCGATGATCCGCGGCATCCAGGAGGCGGTCACGATCCCGGTGATGGCCAAGGCGCGGATCGGCCATTTCGCCGAGGCACAGGTGCTGGAAGCGCTGGAGGTCGATTATGTGGACGAGTCGGAAGTTCTGACCCCCGCCGACGAGGCCAACCACATCGACAAGTGGGCCTTCCGGGTCCCGTTCGTGTGCGGCGCCACCAACCTCGGCGAGGCGCTGCGGCGGATCGGGGAGGGAGCGGCGATGATCCGCTCCAAGGGCGAGGCCGGCACCGGGGACATCGTCGAGGCCGTCCGCCACCTGCGGGTGATCGGTCGTGAGCTCCGCCGGCTGGGAACGCTTGATGACTCCGAGCTGGCCACCGCCGCCAAGGAGCTGGGCGCGCCGCTCAACCTCGTGCGCCAGGTCGCCGCCGAGGGCGGCCTCCCGGTGGTGCTGTTCTGCGCCGGGGGCATCGCGACGCCCGCCGACGCCGCGCTGGTCATGCAGCTGGGCGCTGAGGGCGTGTTCGTCGGCTCGGGGATCTTCAAGTCAGAGGATCCCGAGCGCCGTGCTCGCGCGATCGTCGAGGCCACGACCCACTTCGGGGATCCGGCCCGGATCGCCGCGGCCTCCGACGGGCTCGGCCAGCCGATGGTGAGCCTCGAGACGGCAAAGCTCCAGCACGAGCAGCTGCTGGCCCCTCGCGGCTGGTAGGAGGTGCCAGCGGCAGGCGGCGGACAGCCGCCGCTCGTCGGGATCCTGGCGCTGCAGGGCGGGTTTCAGGCCCACGCCCGGATCCTCATCGGGCTGGGCGCCCGTCCGCGGGAGGTGCGAGTTCGCGGCGATCTAAACGGCCTGGACGCTCTCATCATCCCCGGCGGGGAGTCGACGGTGATGAGCCTCGGCATCGAGCGGGAGGGCCTGGCCGAGCCGCTGTGCGAGCTGGCCGGCGCCGGTACGCCCGTGCTCGGCACCTGCGCGGGGATGATCATGCTCGGCCGTGAGCATCTCGGCGTGCTCGACGTTCACGTGCGCCGCAACGCGTTCGGCCGTCAGCTGCGCTCCTTTGAGTCCGAGGTGGAGGTCGACGGCGTCGGCGGAGGCCCGTTGCGGGCGGTGTTCATCCGGGCCCCGTGGATCGAGCGGCACGGGGATGGGGTGGAGGTCCTGGCCCGGGTCGAGGGTCATCCGGTGGCGGTGCGCCAGGGCAACGTGCTGGCGGTGTCCTTCCATCCGGAGCTGGCCGGTGAGGTCAGGCTGCACGCGCTGCTGCTGGAGCTGGTGCGCCAGCGCGAGACCTAGCGGGCCTCCGGTCCGGGCCTCGAGTCCGGCTGGCTACTCCCCGCCGACCCCGACGCCCTCGGGCTCGCGCTCGCAGAAGGCTTGGAACTCGGACTCGAATCGTCCCCAGTCCACAGGCGGCACTCCGTCGGGATCGGGCGGGGGATGCTCGTCGACGGGTTCCTCGCCTTCGGGGGGATCATCGGAGTCCGCGCCGCGGGAGAGCCAGGCCGCGCACACATGACGATGCCGGCCGCGTAGACCACCGCCGCCAACGGCTGGTGGTGGGTGAGCGATGCCACGGCGCCGACGCCGTAGAGTCCGAGCCCGGAGAGCACCAGCCGGCGCAGATCGACCCTGGGGACGGCGCGGGCGGGCGCGCCCGCCAACTGGGGCGCGATCACGCCTATCAGCGCGATCGCCACGACGAGCTTCCAGATGACAGAGGGCGGCACCACCATCGGTTACTCGATCATCATCGGCCGCAGAGCCCCGGAGGTCAAGGCCTCTTGCCCGGAGGCGATGCCTAACATGGGCGCCGTGGCGGCTGAAGCGTCGCTCCCCGGGGTGGAGCCGCAGGTCAGCGTGATCGTCCGCGCTCGCGACGAGCAGGCGAGCATCGGCCGCTGCCTGGGACTGATCGCGGCGCAGCGGATGCCGGCGGGCAGCGTCGAGGTGGTGGTCGTCGACTCGGGCTCGCGCGACGCCACCGCGGCCACGGCCCGGCGCGCGGGGGCGCGCGTGGTGGCGATCCCATCGGCCTCCTTCACCTTCGGTGGGGCGCTCAACCTGGGTGCCGTCAATGCTCGCGGCGCCGTGCTGGTGGCGCTTTCAGCGCATGCGTTTCCCCCCGACGAGCTGTGGCTCTCCCGGTTGCTGGCGCCGTTCGCGGATCCCCGCGTGGCCTGTGCCTGCGGTGACACGTTCGACCCCGAGGGCGTTCGCCTGGCTGGTGCGATCCACCAGGACTTGCGGCTGGCACGGCGGCGTCCCGAGTGGGGCTTCTCCAACGCCGCCGGCGCGTTCCGCGCCGAGCTGTGGCGGCAGCGTCCCTTCCGGGCCGACCTCCCCGGCTGCGAGGACAAGGAATGGAGCTGGCACTGGCTGGGACAGGGGTATGTCTGCGTGGTCGACAGCGCGCTGGTGGTGGCGCACGATCACACCCACGATCGGCCGCTGAGCATCTACCGCCGCGCCCGGCGCGAGGCCGAGGCCCTGGCCCGGTTCACGGAGCCCCCGCCCTACGGCCCGCGCGAGCTGCTGCAGGAGTGGTGGTCGGACCTGCGCTGGTACCGCTCGGCGGCCTGCGCCCGCCTCAGCCACCGCCGGGCCGCGCGGCTGCTGGGGGCCTACGCCGGCCGGCGCCGGGCTCGCCGCTGATCAACGGTCAGCTGAGGATGTTGACCGCCCGCGCGACCACCAGCGAGACGGTCAGCAGCGCAATCACGGATTGCGCTGCCATCAGGGTCTTGGCCGTCCGGGTCAGCGGCATCGTGTCGGTGGGGCTGAACGCGGTGGCGTTGGTGAAGGAGACATACATGTAGTCGATCAGCCCCGGTCCCCAGTTACGTGGAGCCCATCGGGGGTTGGTCATCTGGGGGAACATGAAGTCCGGCAGCTGCTCCTCGCGGGTCCCGCGCTGCAGCGGGCCTCCGCGATCGAGCTGCCAGTACCACAGCCCGAACAGCAGCACGTTGGTCACCCACAGCACGACCCCGGCGGTGATCAGGCTGCGCCCGTTCTCCTTGCCGCCCCGCAGCAGGTAGTGGCAGAGGAGGACCAGCGAGATGCTGTTGACCGCGCTGACCAGGCCGGTGAGGGCCAGCGCCACGTGGCCTCGCAGCGGTGAGTGACGCATGCGCGGGTGCGGCGAGGCCACCATCAGCCCCAGCAGCAGCAGGCCCTCGACCGCCGGCAGCAGCCACGCGGGACCGAGCGTCAGCTTGCCCGGCAGCAGCAGGTCCAGGGCCAGCGCGCAACCCACGATCAGCTGCGCCGCCCAGAACGGGTCCAGGCGACCGAGTACGCGCGCGAGGGAGCCGCCGTCGTCTGCGGCCCGTTGCTCCACGATCCTCGGTGTGACGTGCTGCTCCTCGGGCATGGGGCCAACGATGGTGGCACGCCGCCAGGCGGCACGGGAGGATCATCCCCCGGCGCCGGCGAATATTGCGTCATGAGAAGGCAGCTCCTCCTGGCCGGCGCGGTGGCCGCGCTGGTCCTGGCGGCTTGCGGGGGCTCGACCACTACCGTCGTGACCACGCGCTCCTCCACCACCTCCTCACCGCCCGCCAGCAGTACGGTCGCCACCGGAGGTAGCCGTACGAGTACGAGCCCCGCAACCACCGCGAGCCAACGTTGCATTGCGGCCGGGCTGCGCGGCTCCTTCCTGGGGCAGCAGGGCGCCCTGGGGCACGGCGAGCTCAGCTTCTCCCTGCGCAACACCTCCGGCCGCAGTTGCCACACGTTCGGGTATCCCGGGGTGCTGTTCCTGAGCGCCTCCGGTCATCCCTTGCCGACCGCCTCCACCCGGACCACGCACGACTTCTTCGGCCGGAGCACCGCCGCGGGTCTGGACCTCAGACCGGGAGCGCGCGTCTCGTTCAGGCTGGGCATCACCCACGAGGCCGGATCGGCCGGTGCCTGCAGGACGGCGGCCGCAATCCAGGTGATCCCGCCCGATGACACCGTCGCGCTGCGAGTTCCGATTCCCGGCGGGGCCTACGAGTGCGGCACGACCACCGTGTCGCCGCTGCAACGGGGGGGCTCGGCGCTGCGGTGAGGAACCGCCCCGGGTTCTACCGCAGCGAGTTCAGGGTCACGTTCACGGGAAGGCTCGGGAGCTCGTGCCGCTCCAGGTCGGAGCGAACGCGGCGGCGCACGTCCTCCAGCACTTCGGCCGGGTTCGTACGGCTGACGCCGATGAGGACGCCCAGCTGCCGCCCGTCGAGCCGGCCGCTGGCGGCCGTGACGCCGTCGCTGCCCCGCGCGGCTATCTCGGCCATCCGCTCGATCGCCCGCGGCGCCAGTAGGGTGCGGCCGTGCTCGCCCTCCTGCAGGCGCATCTGGCTGCGCGCGAGGTACGGCCGCGGGATCTCCTTGAACGCCAGGAAGACGAGGACGAAGCACGCGACCACACCGGCGACCCCCGCGACCATCCGCACCAGCGTGGTGAAGTCGTGCTCGTGCAGGCGTGTGAGGTGGTCGTAGAGCGCGCGGTAGGCGCTGAGGGAATTGACGGTGTGCGGGGAGACCTTGACCGCCAGGAGCACGACCATGGCGCCGTACCAGAGCAGCGCCAGCGCCAGGAGGACCGCAAGGGCTCGCACCAGCAGCGCGCTGGCCGGCGTGTGCAGATGCACCCGGGGCCTCCTCATGGCACTCGGTCTCCGCGCCCGCCGAGGGTGACCCGCAGCCGGGTCCGCAGCCGGAACGGCTCGGTGAGGGGCCTCAGGCGCTGCTCGAGCGCGTCCTTGACCTCTGCCGCGGGAACGTCGCACTCCCGCTTTGCCCGCAGCGTCAGCCGGCCGCGGGTTCCCCGGCGGGACAGCTTCACCTTCGCGCGGCGCACCGAGGTGATGCCGTCCGCTGGCTCGGCCAGCACGCGAGCGATGTCCCGCAGAGCGCGGGTGCGTGCGGCGAGCCGGCCCTCCGCGCCGGCGTCGAGAATGGCGCGCCGCTCCCGGGGTGCGGCCAGCAGCCCGGCGAGCAGCAGCGCGCCGAGGAGGATCGCGCCGAGGCCACAGAGGAGGGCCAGCCCGGCAGTGGCTCCCGGGGCCGCCACCTGGGTCAGGAAGTGCCCGACGTGGTGGCGGAAGCTCGTGAGGTGCAACAGCCGGTCGGGCCGGACCGAGCCCAGCCGGATGACGCCGTCAAGGCAATAGAGGGCGATGCCCAGCCCCAGGAGGGCCAGCGCCAGCGCCCACAGCATCGCGACGACGCGGGCGACAGCCCGCAGCAGGAATCTCACGGTCGCCGACCCTTGGGGCGCTCGGACGCGATCATCCCGGTGTTGGTGACGAAGGCGATTCTTCAGCGTCCACGGCCTCGTAGCGCAGCACGCCATCGCGCTCCAGCTCCCGGATGCGCTCGTCCTGCGCCAGCAGGTCGAGGTGGCCGAGGACCTCGGAGACCGTCAGATATGCCTGCGTGACGGCGATGTTGCCCCACATCGCCGCGGCGATCTCGTAGGCGCTCAGCGGACCCGCTCGCAGCAGGCCCAGCATCTTGTCGGCGCGCCGCTCGTGCATCCGCAGGCGCTCGTCGATCACGGCGACGTGATCGACGATCGGGGGGCCGTGGCCGGAGAGGACCAGCCGGGCCGGCAGTTCACGCGTGCTGCGCATCGACTCGATGTAGGCCAGGAGGGCGTGCGGGCGCTCCTGAGACGCGGTCTCGCCGTCACGCGTCAGGGGGCGGGAGACGAGCGGATTGGAGGAGATGTGGGCCAGCAGGTGGTCCCCGGCGAGCAGGATCTGGCGCTCGGCGTCCCAGAAGACCGTGTCGCTGGGGCTGTGCCCGGGTCGGTGGCCGATGTGGAGGCGGCGATCGCGCAGGGCCAGCAGCTCACCGTCTCGCAGCGGCCGGCTGACGTTGCCGCCCGAGCCGAAGGCGCGGAAGGCGGCACCGACCGAGCCCAGCGCCGTGGCGAGGTCGTGCGGAACGCCGTGGCGGCGCATCACCTCCTGGGCGAAGTCGTCGTCGGCGGCGGCGCTGGCGGAGAAATCGGCCAGGTAGGGCGCTAGCAGGTCCAGCGCCGCCACCTCCGCGCCGGAGCGGCGAGCCAGGATCTCCAGCAGCCCGAGGTGGTCGAAGTGCTGGTGGGTGATCACGATCAGGCCGAGGTCCTCGACTTCGTAGCCGTGGCGGGCGAGCGCCTGCTGGAGCTCGTCCAGCGACTTGCCGGAGTTCGGCCCGGTGTCCACGAGCGTGAGCGGCTCGTCCTCGATCAGGTAGCAGTTGACGCGACCGACGGCGAACGGGGTGGGAAGGGCGAGCGTGTGTATGCCCGCGGCGGCGGCCTCCGCCAGCGGATCCGACCGGGCGGGCGCCGGAGAGGCGCTCACCGCCTGATCAGCGACAGCACCTCGTCGCGCCGGCGCTCCATGTCCTCTCGGGAGCGCAGCGACTCGACGCACAGCCGCAGCAGCGGCTCGGTGTTCGACGGGCGGACGTTGAAGTGCCAGTCCTCGTAGTCGATGGAGACGCCGTCCAGGCGATCCTGGTCGGCGTCGGAGTAGCGCTCGCCCAGCTCCTCCAGCTTGGCCTGGGGATCGGAGACCTCGGAGTTGATCTCGCCGGAGATGAAGTACCGCGAGCGCAGGGGCTCCAGCAGCTCTGACATGCGCGAGCCGGTGGAGCCCAGCAGCTCCAGGATCAGCAGCGCCGGAATCGTCCCGGAGTCGGCGCAGTAGAAGTCCCGGAAGTAGTAGTGCCCCGAGACCTCGCCCCCGAAGACTCCGTCCTCCTCACGCATCCGGGTCTTGAAGAACGCGTGTCCGACGCGGTTGCGCAGGGCCCGTCCGCCGCCGGCGTGCACCGTGTCCGGGACCGCCCGGCTGGCGCGGACGTCGTAGAGCACGGTGCTCCCGGGATGCTTGCGCAGCATCGCCTCGGCCAGCAGCGCGGTCAGGAAGTCGCCGTCGACGAACGATCCCGTGTCGTCGATGAAGAAGCAGCGGTCGGCGTCCCCGTCCCAGGCGATGCCGAGGTCGGCCTCCTGCTCCAGCACGGCGCGCATGATGAACTCGCGGTTCTCCTCCAGCAGCGGGTTGGGCTCGTGGTCTGGGAGGTTGCCGTCCGGCTGCCAGTAGGTCTTCACGAGATCCAGCCCCAAGTGCTCCAGCAGCGGCCCCACCATCGGCCCGGCCATGCCGTTGCCGCCGTCCACCACGACCCGCAGCGGCCGGATCTGATCGGGATCTATGAGCGCCAGGGCCGCCTGCTGGAACTCCCGCAGGACGTCGACCTCCTCCACCTCGCCCCCGCCGGGAGCGTCGCCCAGCCCCCGCTCTATCTGCTCCCTGACGTCCCCGATGCCGGCATCGCCGGAGAGCGCGATCGCGCCACGCTTGATGAGCTTGACCCCGGTGTACGGCTTGGGGTTGTGCGAGGCGGTGCACATCAGCCCGCCGTCGAGCTCCCGGGAGCCGACGAGGTAGTAGAGGACCTCGGTGCCGACCTGGCCGGCGTCGAGCACGGTGGCGCCCTCCGCGGCCATACCGTCCCGGTAGGCGCGCGCCATCTCGGGCGCGGTGAGGCGCATGTCCCGGCCGAGGCCGAGCCGCAGCTCGCCGGCGGGCTTGCCCTCGAGCTCCGCGATCACGCGCGTGAACGCGCGCCCGATCTGCCCGGCGAGCGCCGCGTCGAGCTCCTCCCCGTGGATGCCGCGGATGTCGTAGGCCTTGAAGATGCCCGGATGGGCGATGGCGTTCATGCTGCGCTCACCGGCCGACGACGATCGTCGCCTTCATGAAGGGGTGGATCGTGCAGATGTAATGGATCGTGCCGGGCTGGGTCAGCTTGAGCTGGAAGCTGCCGCCGGTGGACAGGGTCGAGGACGGTGTGAACTTGGGTCCGCTCGTCCCGGTGACGTTGTGCGGCGGTCCGTCGTCATTGACCCAGTGGACGGTCTGGCCAACCTTGGCGTGGACTGTCGTAAGTGAGAACGCCAGGTTCTTCATCGTCACCTCGATCGTGCCGGCCGCGGAGCCGGTTCCCCCCGAGGCGGGTGTGGTGGAGGAGGCGGAGGGGCTGCTGGAGCTGGAGCTGCTGGAACTGGAGCCACAACCGGCAAGCAGGGCGGCCAGCAGCAGCACGGTGGGGAGGAGGGCTCGTCTCACAGCGCTCAGGCTACCCCCTGGGCCAGCATCTGCTCACCCGCTGGGTGCGTCCTAGACTTTGACCACATGTCCGGCCACTCCAAGTGGGCTTCGATCAAGCACAAGAAGGCGGTGGTGGATGCCCGCCGCGGCCAGCACTTCACCAAGCTCGCCCGGGCCATCACGGTCGCCGCCCGCGAGGGCGGCGGCGACCCCGACGGCAATCCGTCGCTGGCGCTGGCCATCCAGAAGGCCCGCGACGCCTCCATGCCCAAGGACAACATCGAGCGCGCGATCGCCAAGGGCACCGGGGAGGGGGTCGACGCCGATCAGATCGAAACGGTTCTCTACGAGGGCTACGGCCCCGGCGGGGTCGCCCTGCTGATCGAGGCCCTGACCGACAATCGCAACCGTACCGGGGCCGATGTGCGCCACCTGCTCTCCAAGCACGGGGGCAGCCTCGGCGAGCCCGGCTCGGTCTCCTACCTGTTCGACAAGCAGGCGGTGATCGTGCTCGACGCCGGCCGCTACGACGAGGACGACCTGATGCCGGCGATCGACGCCGGCGCGCTGGACATCCTCCGCGACGAGGACGTGCTGGAGGTGGTCGCCGAGCCTGCGGATCTGGTCGCGGTGCGCGAGGCCCTGCGGCAGGCGGACATCGAGCTGCAGAGCGCCGACGTGGCCCAGCGCCCGAAGGTGCGCGTGCCGGTGCAGGAGGCAGATGCCGCCAAGTTGATGAAGCTGATCGATGCCCTGGAGGAATTGGACGACGTCGGCGCGGTGCACGCCAACTTCGATGTCGACTTGTCCGTGCTGGAGCGGATCGCAGGCTGAGCGCGGCCTCGCTACGCTGCTCCCGCGATGCTCGCGAAGACCTTCCTGACCCCGGCCGCCGTGGCTGCCGCGCTGGCTCTGGCCGCATGTGGGTCCTCCAAGGCGCCCGGGGTTCAGACGGCGCCCTCGGGTGGGGCCACGACCGCCTCGGCCAGCTCCAGCTTGAGCTCGGCCAGCTCGAGCTCGGCCAGCTCCAGCTCGGCCAGCTCCAGCTCCACCCCGTCTGTTGCCACCCCCAAGCCCCCCTCGCCGCTGTCCAAGAAGCCGGTCGTAGCGGCGCCCAAGGGGGGGGCGCCCGCGCACCTGGTGACCAAGGACCTGATCAAGGGCACCGGCGCGGTGGCCAAGGCCGGGAGCAGCGTCAGCGTCAACTACGTGGGCGTGCTCTACAAGAACGGCAAGGAGTTCGACTCCTCCTGGAAGCGCAGCCAGACCTTCCCCTTCCAGCTCGGCCAGGGACAGGTGATCAAGGGCTGGGACCAGGGCGTGCCCGGCATGAAGGTCGGCGGCCGCCGGGAGTTGATCATCCCCGCGAGCCTCGCCTACGGAGCCCAGGGCAGCCCGCCCACGATCCCGCCGAACGCCCCGCTGGTGTTCGTCGTGGACCTGCTCGCGGCGAAATAGGCAGGGCCGGCGCGGGGAGCTAGCGCTCCGGGCGCGGCCGGGCGCGGTGCAGCGCCTGCGGGCCCGACACGCCCTTGAGCCGATGACGACCGGTGAAGGACCACTTGAACTGCTCCTGGGCCAGGTCGTGAACCTCCTGGGTGCAGAGGACGCTGCCCGGGTGGGCGATCCCCGTCACGCGGCTGGCGAGGTTGACCGAATGACCGAAGTAGTCCCCCGCGCGCTGCAGTGCGGGACCGACCGCGACGCCGGCGCGCAGGCTCGGTAGCTCCGCGTCCTGGAAGGCCTGCACCAGCGACAGCGCCGCGCTCACCAGCGCCGCGGGCTCGGGGCTGACGAACATCGCCGCGTCGCCGATCGTCTTGACCAGTCGCGCGGGCGGCGCGGTCCTCTCGGCCGCGAGCTCGGCCAGCGCGCCGGCGACCATGCCCAGCTCCTCCACGTCGACCTGGGTGCCGAGCCGGGTGAAGCCGACCACGTCGGCAAAGCAGACGGCCACCGTCTGCTCGGCTCCGAAGTGCCCCGCCTGCCGCTGCGCGCGCCCGATCATCCCGCGCCGCACGGCTTCTCGCAGGTGGGCCTTGAACGTCGCCGAGAACACCGGCCCCGTCGCCGGCATCAAGCGCTCGGCCAGCCCCCTGAACCGCTCCGCCACCTCCTGCTCGCTGTCGCCGGGGCGCAGGAAGCTCTCGACGAATGTGCCGGTCGTGGCGGCCGCCAGGCGGGCCATCGACTCGCCCAGCACGCGCGTCATCTCCCCGATCGCCTGCTCGCTGAGGCCGGAGTCCAGGAACAGCCGTGTGGAGCGCGCCACCTCCAGATCCTCCTCACCGAAGATCCGCTCCTGCGGCCCGGCCTCGGGAAGGCCTGCGCGGCGCCTGATCCTCAGCATCAGCTCTTCGGGGACGCCAGTTCGCTCCTCCACCTCGTTCGCGGTGTAGCGACCGCCGAGCAGCCGCTCCACCTCCAGCAGCACGAGGCGGTCCTCGGCCACCGCCTGAGAAAGCTGCGCCTCGGTGAACCCCTGCTCTACGAGATGCACCAGCAGCCGCCGCCGGGCGTCGCGCTCGTCTCCCTCCAGGTCGCCAAGCAATCGATCCGCATCGAAGTCCATGGTCGACATCCTCGCTGATCGACCCCCGCGTTCGCTAGCATCGGCGCGCCTCGCGGGTGGCCTCCTGTAGTCGGCCCCTGCCCAGACCCACGATCCACGCTCACATGCTCTCGATCCTGATGCCCGTCTACAACGAGCGCGAACGCGTCGAGCAGGCGATCGTGGAGGTCCTCGCGACCGAGCTGCCCACGGACTTCGAGCTGATCGTCGTCGATGACGGCTCGGTCGACGGCACGCGGGAGATCCTGCGTGGCCGTAGCTGGGGAGAGCGGGTGCGGCTGTTCGAGCACGAGCACAACCAGGGCAAGGGCGCAGCGGTCAGGACCGGGCTCCAGCACGCGCGCGGGGAGTTCTCGGCCATCTTCGACGCCGACCTGGAGTACGACCCCGCCGACCTGGTGCTGCTGATGCCACCCCTGCTGGACGGCCGCTCCAACGCCTGCTTCGGCGTGCGCGCCTTCGACGGCTACACGAGCCACTCGTTCCTGTTCGTGCTCGGCAACAAGGGCGTGACGCTGGCGTGCAACGTCCTCTACAACGTCTACCTGCACGACATCATGACCTGCCACAAGATCCTCCGCACGGAGCTGTTCCGCAGCCTGCCGCTGCAGTCGCCGGGGTTTGCGATCGAGCCGGAGATCACCGCCCGGCTGGTGCAGCGTGGAGAGCGCATCTTCGAGATGCCGGTTCACTACCGGGCTCGGGCCACGTCGGAGGGCAAGAAGCTGACGGCGCTCGACGGCTTCCGCGTGATCGGCACGCTCCTGCGGTGTCGCTTCTCCCGGGTCTAGCAGTGCAACGTTCGGCGGTCACCGAGCAGCCCGCCGCCGTGGCGGCCGCCCAGGATACCGCCGCGGACGGTTCTGAGACTCGGGCTCGGCCGCGGCCGTGGCGCTCCCCGCTGCTGCTCTGCGGGGTGGCCTGCGTGGTGCTGGCCGCGGTGTCGGCCGCGCTCCTGCCGACGGTGCCGAGCTATGACCCGTGGTCGTGGATCGTGTGGGGGCACGAGGTCACAGATCCCCACCTCAGCTTCACCGTCGGCGGCGGCCCCTCCTGGAAGCCGCTGCCGTTTCTCTTCACCACGGTGTTCGGCCTCTTTGGGGGGGCGGCGCCCACGCTGTGGGTGATCACCGCGCGCGCCGGCGGCCTTCTGGGCGTGGTCGCCGCCTTCCGGCTGGGGGCGCTGCTGGCCCAGCGCGGCCGCCGCGGGCCAGCGTGGCTGGCGGTGGTCGCCGGGGTGGTCGCTGTCGTCGGCCTGGTGCTGACCCAGTTCTGGGCCTACTACATGTTTCGCGGCACCTCGGAGCCGATGCTGCTCGGCGCCTGCCTGTGGGCGATCGACCGCCACCTCGCCGGCCGCCACCCGCAGGCGTTCCTGCTGGGAGTGGCGGCATCCCTGATCCGGCCCGAGGCGTGGCCCTTCATCCTGCTCTATGCCGTCTGGCTGTGGCGACGCGACGCCGCCGGCGCTCGCCGTGCGGTGATCGTGCTGGGGTTGCTCTCGATCCCGTTCCTGTGGTTCGTGCCACCCTGGATCGGCTCGGGCCAGCCGTTCCTGGCCGCTTCGCACGCCAAGGCCTACGACGGCCACCTCGGCTCGGATCCGCTGCTGGAGGTGCTGCGCCGAGGCGCTGACATCCAGCTGGCGCCGCTGCTGGTCCTCGCCGTGGTGGCGGTGGGACTGAGCCTGCGGCGCCAGCGTGACCGGCTGATCGCGGGCGTGGCCCTCGCCGCCCTGGGGTGGTGGGTGCTGGTGGTGGCGATGACGCTCGCCGGCTATCCGGGCCTTGAACGCTTCTTCCTGCCCGCGGCGGGCCTGATCTGCGTGCTCGCCGGCGTGGGGGTGGCGCGGCTCGCCGCGCTGGGCGCGAGCCTCGCGGGCGCACGGGGCCCCGGGATGGCCGCCGCCCTGGGCGCCGTGGCCGTGGCCCTGCTGGTGGCCGTCTCCATCCCGCTCTCCAGCGGGCGCATCGGCGAGGCGCGCGCCCAGCCCTCACGCGCCAGCCACGCCGTTGCGCGACTGGACCAGCTCTCAGACGCGGTGCGGGCGGTCGGGAGCCATCGCGGTGTCTTTCCCTGCAAGTCCAGCTACGCGGCGGTCAACCACGGGGTGCAGACCGCGCTGGCCTGGAAGCTGCACGTCACCCTCGGTCGCGTCGGTACCACGATGCACCACCAGGGCGTCCTCTTCATCGGCCCGCACGATCCCATCGACGGTGGTCCCGCCCCGCTCGCGCGCGACCTCAACCGCCGCCAGCTGCTGGCGACAGTGGGAGCCTGGCGGGTGTACCGGGTGTGGAGCGATGGTCACCTCAGCTCCTGCGTAGGCCGGTAGGGGGCTCAGCGGAGCCGGGCTTGAGGCAGGCGTCCGGGGACTGGCGCAGAATCACGCCAGGATGGTCGTCCTCGGCATCGATCCCGGCACCGCCAGCACCGGCTACGGCGTGGTCCAGAGCGCCGGAGCCACCCTGCGCGCGCTGGAGGAGGGAGTGATCACGACTCATGCGGGCGTGGCCGTGGAGCGCCGCCTGGCGGAGATCCACGCCCGGATCTGCGAGCTGATCAACCGCCACGCTCCCGATGCCCTCGCGATCGAGGACCTGTACTTCGGTGCCAACGTGCGCACCGCCTTCGCCGTCGGTCAGGCCCGGGGGGTGGTGCTGCTGGCCGCCGGCCAGCACGGGCTGCCCTCTCGCTCCTACACCCCGCAGCAGGTCAAGGGCGCGGTGTGCGGTCACGGGCGGGCCGGCAAGGACCAGGTCGGACGGATGGTCGCGCGGCTGCTGGGGCTGGCGGCGGTGGCCAGGACCGATCACGCCGCCGACGCGCTGGCGGTGGCGGTCTGCGATCTCAACCGAGCGCCACTGGCGGCGGCGGTTGCAGCAGGATGACGCCCCCGTCGATCTTTCAAGCGAGCCTGGACGGCGAGCGATCGACATGGGGGGGCGCATGATCGCGCTTGTTTGCGGCCAGGTGGCGGTACGGCGGGCCGATCACGTGGTGATCGACTGCGGCGGGGTCGGATACCGGCTGGCCATCTCCGCTCAGACGCTCAGGCACGTTCCGGCGGTGGGCAAGGACGCCACGCTCCACGCCCATCTCGTCGTCCGCGACGACGCCCTGGCTCTGTACGGCTTTGCCTCCGAGGAGGAGCGGGAGCTCTTCCTGATGCTGCTGGGAGTGCAGTCGGTGGGTCCGAAGATGGCGCTGGCGGTGCTCTCCGGCGGCCCGCCGCGAGAACTGCTGGCGGCGCTGGCGGCGGGCGACGCGGCGCGTCTGCAGGCGGTCCCCGGGATCGGCAAGCGCACGGCCGAGCGCATCATCGTCGAGCTCCGTGAGAAGGTGGGGACGACGCTGCCCGAGCAGGCGATCCAGGTCACGCGCTCAGACGATCCGCGGGTGCTGGCGCGGGAGGGTCTCGTCGGCCTTGGCTACACCCCCCAAGAGGCCGATGACCTGCTCGACGGCGCCGCCGGCGATCGGGCCGAGGACCTGATCGCGCACGCGCTGAGATCGGCACGCCGGTGAGCCACGTCGAGCCGCGGATCCAGGCGCCCGAGGAGCTGCCCGACGACGAGCTGGAGCGCTCGCTGCGTCCACGACGACTGGAGGATTTCGTCGGTCAGGATGCGCTCAAGGATCAGCTGCGGGTGTCGATTTCGGCGACGGCCTCCCGGGGCGAGGCGCTCGACCACGTGCTGCTGGCCGGGCCCCCGGGGTTGGGCAAGACCTCGCTGGCGCAGATTATCGCCGCTGAGCTGGAGGTGGGGTTCGTCCAGACCGCCGGACCGGCGCTGGAGCGCAAGGGCGACATCGCCGCCTTTTTGACCGCGCTGGAGCCACGGTCGGTGTTCTTCGTCGATGAGATCCACCGCCTGCCGCGGGCCCTGGAGGAGACCTTCTATCCCGCAATGGAGGACCGGACGCTCCCGATCACGGTGGGACAGGGCGCCGGTGCCCGGGTGGTGACCCTGGAGCTGCCGCCATTCACCCTGATCGGTGCCACGACACGCGCCGGCCTGCTGAGCACGCCGCTGCGGGACCGCTTCGGCATCCAGCACCGGCTGGAGCACTACGCCGCCGCCGACCTGGCTCGGATCGTCAAGCGCTCCGCCCGGCTGCTGGGCGTCGCCATCGAGGATGACGGCGCCATCGCTGTGGCCGCCCGCAGCCGTGGCACCCCGCGGGTGGCCAACCGCCTGCTCAAGCGCGTGCGTGACTACGCCGAGGTGCGCGGCAGCGGCGTGGTCACCGTCGAGGCGGCCCAGGATGCCCTGGACCTGCTGGAGGTCGATGCCGAAGGGCTCGACCGCCTCGACCGGGAGATCCTGCGCGCCATCTGCGAGAAGTTCGGCGGGGGCCCGGTGGGTCTCTCGACAATGGCGGTCGCGGTCGGGGAGGAGCAGGACACGATAGAGGATGTCTACGAGCCCTACCTGCTGCAACGCGGCCTGATCGAGCGCACGCCGCGGGGGCGGATGGCGACCCGGCGCGCGTTTTCGCACCTAGGACTGGAGTCGCCGGGGCCGCAGAGGTTGCTCTGAGCGGGAGTGCGTCTGTCTATCCTCCGCTGCCCAGATGGCTCGTGAGCGCTACTTCATCTGCCCGCACTGCGGCTACCGCTCGATGGGGACCGACCGCAACGTCGGTTTCCGCCGGGAGGCGCGCGGCTGCGAGAAGTGCGGCTTCGCCTACCTGTTCGAGCTGCTCGACGACTACTACCCAGCGCCGGGGGCCGCGTTCTTCGCCTGCGACCGCGAGGGGCGGATCGTCGACTGTGGGCGCGGCTCCTTCGAGCTCACCGGGCTGAAGACCGAGCAGGTCATGGGCCGCGCCGCGGGTGAGGTGCTGGGCCTGCGGTGGGAGGAGGGCACCGACCATCTGCGCACCGTGCTGGAGTGGGAGGTGCGGGTGCAGGGCAAGCCGGTCCGCGTCAACGCCGAGGGAGATCTGCCGGCCAACGCCGTCGCCGACATCTTTCCCGCCTACGACGACGAGGAGGGCGGCCTGCTGCTGGTCTTGACTCCCGGCAACCTACGGTCATGACCCCCGCTGGTCGCTCCCGTAGCATCGGGGGGCTCCGATGACCGATCGTCAGCGCAACAGCTTCATCCTGCTGCTCGTCCTCGGGCTGCTGCTCGCCTCGCTGGTGGTGATCGCCGGCGTCCCCGGGGTCGTGAAGGACAAGAAGACCCGCTTGGGGCTGGATCTCAAGGGTGGCGTCGAGCTCGTCTACCAGGGGCAGCCAACGCCCCAGACGCCGAAGGTCACCCAGGATGCTCTCGCGCGCGCGGTGGACATCATGCGCCAGCGCATCGATGTCCTCGGCGTCTCCGAGCCGCAGATCCAGACGACGGGCAACAACCTGATCTCGGCCAGCCTGCCGGACGTCAAGAACACCGCCCGGGCCGAGAAGCTGGTCGGGAGCACCGCGCGGCTGTACTTCTACGACTGGGAGGCCAATGCCCTGGCGCCTAACGGCAAGCCCGTGGCCGGCCAGCTCCAGATCCAGGATCAGGCCTCCGAGACCATCAGCCGCGGCGGCGGGTCTCCCAACGCGGGCAGCTCGTTGCTCTACGACGCCGTGAAGCTGGCCTCCAAGCAGCGGCCCGAGGCCAGCAGCGACAACGCCCGCAATGGTCCTCAGCTGTTCACGTTCGGCGCCCCCGGGAGCACCGCCTGCGCCACCGCGGCCCGGGCTCAGGGCAGGGCGCCGGTGGCCGGGGCGCACTGCCTGCTCTCGGGCCCCGACGACAACACCCAGGACCTGCGGGCCGGACTGCCCGCGGGAGTGAGCGCCTCGCAGCCGGGGGTCCAGACGCTGGGGGTGCCGCGCGGAACGGTGGTCCTGCAGGCGGTGCCGGCGAGCTTCGCCCACCCGACCCTGATCAGCGACCCGAACGCGCAGTTCTACGTGCTGCGCGACCACGTCGCGTTGCTGGGCAGCGACATCACCAGCCCCATGCAGTCGACCGATACCAGCACCGGCTCGCCCGACGTCGCCTTTAGCTTCACCGCCAAGGGCAAGAACGAGTTTCAGACGGTGACGGCGCGGATCGCCCACCGGGGGGACCTCGCCTCCGGACTGGGCAACACCAACCTGCAGCATTTCGCGGTGGCGCTGGACAACCAGCTCATCACCGTCCCCTCAATCGACTTCAAGGCCAATCCCGACGGGATCCCGGGCGACACCGGTGCCGACATCACCGGTGGCTTCACGATCCAGACCGCGCAGGACCTGGCCTCGCAGCTGCGCCTCGGCGCGCTGCCGATCAAGCTCAAGCTGATCTCCGAGTCGCAGGTCTCGGCGACGCTCGGCAAGCAGGCGCTCCACCAGGGCCTGCTCGCCGGCCTGGCCGGCCTGATCGTGGTGGCGGTGTTCCTGATCGCCTTCTATCGCGTCCTCGGCCTGATCGCCACCGCGGGCCTGATCGTCTATGCCGTCTACTTCTACGCGCTGATCAAGCTGATCCCGATCACGCTGACCCTGCCGGGCATCGCCGGCCTGATCCTGACCATCGGCGTGGCCGCCGACGCCAACATCGTGATCTTCGAGCGCGTGAAGGAGGAGATCCGGGCCGGACGCTCGATCCGCCAGGGCATCATCACCGGCTACAAGAAGGGTCTGACGGCGATCATCGACGCCAACGTGGTCACGATCATGACCGCGTTCATCCTCTTCGTGCTCGCCACCGCCGAGGTCAAGGGCTTCGCCTTCACGCTGGGGATCGGAGTGATCGTGTCGCTGTTTACCGCGGTCATGGCCACGCAGGCGATCCTGATGACGATGGGCGACTCCCGGGTGATCTCGCGTCCGTCCGCGCTCGGCGCCGGTGGCAAGCGCTCCGAGGGGGCCGCCCGCGGCTCCAGAACCCGCTTCGACTTCATGGGCGCCGCCCGGTACTTCTTCTCCATGTCCGGGGTGATCCTGCTGGTCGGGGCGCTGGCGATCGGCGGGCGGGGGTTGAACCTCGGCATCGACTTCACCTCGGGCACCCGGATCACCACCAGCCTGAACGCCGCCACCAGCGAGTCGCAGGTCCAGTCCACCGCTGCCGCGGCCGGTGCCGCCAGCCCGGTCGTGCAGCGCGTGAGCAACCCGGCACTGGGTACCAGCGTGTTCCAGATCTCGGTCAAGAAGCTCCAACCGGCGGGGGTGGCCCGGGTTCGCGGGGCTCTGCTCAGTCGCTTCGGGTTGAGATCGTTCGACTCCAGCTCGGTGGGGCCGACGTTCGGAAAGACCGTGGCCAACAGCGCCCTGATCGCGATCATCGCCTCCCTGCTGGTGATCTCCGCCTACGTGGCGCTGCGATTCGAGTGGAAGTTCGCGGTTCCGGTGCTGATCGCGCTGATGCACGACCTGCTCATCACCAGCGGCGTCTACTCCCTGACCGGCCGGGAGGTGACGACAGCGACCGTGGCCGCGCTGCTGACGATCTTGGGCTACTCGCTCTACGACACCATCATCGTGTTCGACCGGGTCCGCGAGAACGTGCCGCGGATGCCGCGGGCAGCGTTCTCGCAGATCGTCAACCGGTCGATGGCGGAGGTGCTGACCCGTTCGCTGGCCACCACCTCCTGCACGCTGATGCCGATCCTGGCGCTGCTGCTGTTCGGTGGGACGGAGCTGCGGGACTTCGCCTTTGCCCTGCTGATCGGCGTCGCCTCCGGGGCGTACTCGTCGATCTTCATCGCCTCTCCGGTGCTCACGCACTGGAAGGAGCGGGAGTCGGTCTACCGCGCCCGGCGCCGCCGGATCGAGGCCGAGAGCGGCCTCGTGCCGGCCTACGCCCCCAGCGCGAGCGACGTCGATCCGGGCTCCAAGTCTCCGCGGCGGACCGGCCGCCTGACCCAGCCCGAGCCCGACAACGTCTCGGTGGCCGAGTTCGAGGAGATGAAGCGCGACCTGACGCTGGGGTCAGAGCTCCCCGGCCGCCACACATCCACGCTGACCAAGCGCCTGGCGCACACTCCCGACGCCGTCCCTTCCGCGCCCGCGCCCGCGGCGGAGGTGCCGCCGGTGGAGGACCGAGCGCCTGCGGCCGACCCGGCGCCGGCGGCGGAGCCCGGGAATGCGGCGGACTCCGGTCCCGCTCCCGACGTCGCCGAGAACGAGGGGGTGGCTCAGGTTCGCAAGCCCAAGCAGGCCTCCAAGTCCCGCCCGCGCAACCGCCGACACGGGAGGCGACGCTGATGGGGATGCTGGCGTGGGTGATGATGGGCCTGGCGGTGTGGCACTTCACGATCTGGCTGCCCGACCGCTACTGGGGCGGGATCGTCGGCGCCTTCATCGCCGCGGTGCTCGGCGCGGCGCTCTGCGGGCTGGCGATCAACGGGTTGAACATCCCCGGACGCCACGACACGAACCTGGGCACGGCCCTGGAGGCGATCCCCGGCACCCTGATCGGGATCGCGCTCGTATACGTGGCCGGGGTGCGCCGCGAGCGCGCCGACGCCGCACGCTGAGCACTCCGGACAAACCCCCGGGCCTCCGCTCCCCCGGTTTCCGTCGGGACCGGCACCTACGCTGCCGGGACTGTGCCAGAGACAGCTCTACTGATCGACGAGGCCCCGCCCGCTCCCGCGCCGCTGCGCGTCGTGCCGGCGTGCAAGGCGGTCGATGCGCCGCCTCCCGAGCGGCGCCTGGAGATCCCGCCCTACGACCTCGCCGCGGCCCTGGCGCTGCGGCGCCGGCTAGGTGTCGGGCACGTGCTGGCGCAGGTGCTGGTCCGCCGCGGCTTGGGGGACCCGGACGCCGCCCGGGACTTCCTGGAGCCCTCTGAACGCCACGACCCGTCGTGCTTTGCCGGGATCGAGCGGGCGTCAGAGACGATCAGGCGTCACCTGCACGCCGGCAGCCGGATCGTCGTCCACGGCGACTACGACGTCGATGGGATTTGTGCCACCGCCATCCTGGTGCGGGGGCTGCGCTGGCTGGGGGCCGATGTCGGCTGGTTCCTGCCCAGCCGCGTGGACGACGGCTACGGTCTCTCCGCTGCCACCGTGGAACGGCTCGCGGCGCGCGGAACGGCCCTGCTGGTCACCGTCGACTGCGGCATCACCGCCGTGGCCGAGGTGACTGCGGCCACGGCCGCGGGGATGGACGTGGTGATAACCGACCACCACGCTCCGCGGGCCGACGGCCAGGTACCGGATTGCCCGATCGTGCACCCGGCACTGTGCGGCTACCCGTGCGCGGAGCTGTGCGGGACGGCCGTGGCCTTCAAGCTCGGCCAGGCCCTCGGAGCCCCGACGGAGGCGGAGCTGGAGCTGGTCGCGCTGGCCACGGTCGCCGATCTGATGCCGCTCCGGGGTGAGAACCGCCGCCTCGTGCGTGACGGGCTCGCGGCCATGGCGAACACGACGCGCCCGGGACTGCGGGCGCTGATGACCGTCTCGCGCACCGATCCGAGCGACCTGGACGCATCCTCGCTGGGGTTCCGCCTGGCGCCGCGGATCAACGCCGCCGGACGCCTGCGGCGCGCCGACGCGGGGCTGGAGCTGCTGCTCACCCAGGACTCCGCGCGGGCGCGGGAGATCGCGGAGGAGCTCGACGCCGTCAACGCGGAACGCCGTGCCGTCGAGCAGCGGATCCTCTGGGAGGCCGAGGCGCAGGTCCAGGAGCTCGGCGAACGCAGCGCCTACGTGCTGGCCGGTCGGGATTGGCACCCCGGCGTAGTCGGAATCGTCGCCTCCCGGATCGTCGAGCGCCACCATCGTCCAGCGGTGCTGATCGCCCTCGGCGACGGCGAGAAGGCCCCGGGCTCGGGGCGGAGCATCCCGGGCTTCGATCTCCTGGGTGCGCTCCACGCCTGCGCTGAGCATCTGATCGGCTACGGCGGCCACCGCGCCGCGGCGGGTCTGACCGTTTCCCCTGAGAGGATCGATGCACTCCGGGGCGCGCTGGAGGCTCACGCGCAGGAGGTCCTCACGCCGGACCTGCTGACGCCGGTGGAGCGGGTCGACGCGGTCGTGTGCGGGTCCGAGCTGGGGCTGGAGCTGGCTGAGGAGCTGGCCCGGCTCGAGCCCTGCGGGATGGGCAACCCCCGTCCCCGCCTGCTCGTCGCCGGCGCCCGCCTGGACGACGTGCGCTCGATGGGGGAGGGGCGCCATGCCCGCTTCTCGGTGAGCTCGGGCGGCGCTCGCGCCAGGGGCGTGGCGTTCGGGTGCGAGGGCAACATGCCGGGCGGCGACGGCCAGCCTCTGGACGCGACCTTCTCGCTGGAGCGCAACGTGTGGAACGGCGCCGTCGAGCCGCGGCTGGTGCTCCGCCACGCCCGGCCTTGCACGCCCGCGCCGATCGAGCTACCGGGAGGGACCCGGTACCTCCAGGCCGTGTTCGCGGAGCTGGATCGACCGCTGGCGATCCCGCAGCCAGATGAGGGCGGGGCGGATGCACCGGGGCGCGAGGTCCTAGACCGGCGGGGGCAGAGTCCGCTGGCGGTGCTGGCCGACGCCCGGGCCGCCAGCGGCGGCGTGCTGGCGGTCTGCATCGACGTTCCCCGACGCCTACCGGGGCTTGCGCAGCGAGCCGGCGGATTTGCTCTGGTCTCATACGCGGAGCTGTCCGAGGATCCGGTGACGGCGCGGGAGTTCGGGCATCTGGTCGCGCTCGACCCTCCGGCCAGTCCCGAGGAGCAGGCGTTGCTGCGGGCCGGGAGCGGCTACACCCACCTGGCCTGGGGCGAGCCTGAGCTACGCTTCGCCTTGCAGATGCACGAGTTCGAACATGATCTCCGGGCGCCGCTCGTAGAGCTCTACCGGCGGTTGAAGGCCCGGGAGTCGGTGACCGGGGAGGAGCTCGAGCGCCTGCTCGGCGGCGAGGGCCAGCACCGGCGCCCGCCACGCCTGGCGGGACGGTTGGTCCGGATCCTCTCCGAGCTCGACCTCGTCAGGCTGAACCCCTCGGAGCCGGCGATCGCGATCGCCAGTCAGGCTCCGACCGCACTGGACCGATCGCCGACCTACCGGTTGGTCTCCCAACGCTGCGAGGAGGGTCGGCGATTCCTGAGCAGCGCCAGCCTTCGGCCAAGCGCCTGAGCCGCGGCAACGACGCGCGCTCCGGGCGCGACGGCGCCCGCGCGAGGGGCGGGGCCACGCTCATCCCACCGACACGACCGCCGGTCGACAGCGTCGAGCGGGACGGGAACGGCGACGGCCAGGCCGAGGTCAGGGCGGCGATCGAGCGGGCCGAGCTGACCACCGTCGAGCGGCGGCTGCTGTCGGACCTCTTCGCCATCGTCGAGGAGCACGCCGCCCAGGCTGCCGTCCACATCGACCGCGCGCGGGTCGAGGAGGCGTTCGTGTACGCGTGCGTCCACCACGCCGACCAACGCCGCAAGTCCGGCGAGGACTTCATCATCCATCCCGTCGGCGTGGCCAAGATCTGCGCGGGGATGCGCCTGGACACCGAGACCCTGTGCGCCGCGCTCCTGCACGACACGGTGGAGGACACCTCGGCGTCGCTGGAGGACGTGCGGGAGTCCTTCGGCGAGGAGATCGCCACCCTCGTCGACGGCGTCACCAAGCTCACCGGCCTCACCTTCCAGTCCCGGGACGAGGCCCAGGCCGAGAACTACCGCAAGATGATGGTGGCGATGGCCTCCGACATCCGGGTCATCCTGATCAAGCTCGCCGATCGCCTGCACAACATGCGCACGATCGCCGCGATGCCCAAGCAGAAGCAGATCGAGAAGGCTCGCGAGACGCTCGACATCTACGCCCCGATCGCCCACCGCCTCGGCATCCACGCGATCAAGTGGGAGCTGGAGGACCTTGCCTTCCAGACCCTGCACCCGCGCAAGTACGACGAGATCAAGGGCCTCGTGGCCCAGCAGCGCGCCGAGCGCGAGCGCTACGTCAACCAGGCGGGCGAGTACCTGACCAAGGAGCTCGACGAGCTGGGGATCGAAGCCGAGATCTCAGGGCGCGCCAAGCACTTCTACTCCATCTACTCCAAGATGACCAAGAAGGGCCGGGAGTTCAACGAGATCTACGACCTCACCGCGATGCGGGTGATCGTCGCATCGGTGAAGGACACCTACGGCGCCGTGGGCGTGATCCACTCGCTGTGGAAGCCGCTGCCGGGACGCTTCAAGGACTTCATCGCGATGCCGAAGTTCAACATGTACCAGTCGCTGCACACGACGGTGATCGGGCCCGAGGGCCGGCCGCTGGAGATCCAGATCCGCACGCGGGACATGCACGACTTGGCGGAGTTCGGGATCGCCGCCCACTGGATGTACAAGGAGGACGGTCGCCATGCCCCCTCGGCCAGCGATCTCAAGGACTCCGACGGCAAGCTCAAGTGGCTGCGCTCGCTGCTGGACTGGCAGCAGGAGCTCTCCGATCCCCGGGATTTCATGGACTCCCTGAAGGTCGACCTGTTCGAGGACGAGGTGTTCGTGTTCACCCCCAAGGGCGAGGTCAAGTCCCTGGCTGCCGGGGCCACGCCGCTGGACTTCGCCTACGAGATCCACACCGATGTCGGGCATCGCTGTGTCGGGGCCAAGGTCAACGGCAAGATCGTGCCGCTGTCCTACCAGCTGCGCTCGGGCGAGATCGTCGAGGTCCTGACCTCCAAGCGCGAGCGTGGACCCTCACGCGACTGGCTGGCGCTGGTGCGCACCACGCGCGCCCGCAACAAGATCAAGGCGTGGTTCAAGGCCGAGAGCCGCAAGGACACCGAGCACAGCGGTCGTGAGCTGCTCCAGGAGCACCTCAGGAAGCAGGGTCTTCCGGCGCAGAAGCTCGTAGGCTCGCCACTGCTGGCGGACGTCATCAGGGAGATGGGCTTCCGCAAGGGCGAGGACTTCTACATCGCGCTCGGCGGGGCCAAGATCTCGGCGAAGGTCGTGGTCAACAAGGTCATGCAGCGCCTGAAGCAGGGCGAGACGGCGGAGACCGCGCCCACGGCCACCGACGACCTGCTCCAGACCCGCCGGCGCCGCACGCGCCCGACGGCCTCCTCGGCGCGCTACGGGATTGCGGTCGACGGCATCGACGAGGTGATGCTGCGGCTGGCGAAGTGCTGCCGACCGGTGCCGGGCGACCCGATCGTCGGCTACATCTCGCTGGGCCGGGGGATCACGATCCACCGCGAGGACTGCCCGAACGTGGCGGTGCTGCGCAAGGACCCCGATCGCTTCACCGCCGTGGCCTGGGAGGGTGACGCCGAGACCGCGTTCCGCGTGGAGATCGAGGTCGACGGCTGGGATCGCCATCGCCTGCTGGAGGATATGTCCCGCACCTTTGCCGAGGCCGGCATCAACATCCTGGAGGCGCGCTGCACGGTCAGCCACCCGATGGTCAAGAACCGGTTCGTGGTGGAGGTCGGCGACACCCGCACGCTGGATCAGGCGATCAACCGCCTGCGCAACATCGACGCCGTGTTCGACGCCTACCGGGTGACTCCGGGCGCGGGGTAGCGGGGAGAGTGTCAGCAATGAGAGCTGGAGGCGGATGCTCGCAACCAGTTGGCGGCGCTCATCGCCGCGCCAGCCTCGAGCGCTCTCGTACCGCCTCGGCGCCGGGCTCCTCGCGCAGGAATGCGAGCAGCGCCGAGGCGTCAAGGACGCAGCTGGGCCCGACCCTCACGCCGTGCCGGCTGGCACGGGGCGCTCGCGGCGGGCTTCTTCGGCGCTCGGCGATCAGCTCCTCAGACAGGCATCGGCCGGGCGCGAGCCCAGCGAGTACCCCCCGCCCGCGCTGTATCGCCTCGCGTCGTCGCTCGAGTGCCGCCACGCTGGTGGGCTTGCTGTCCTGACGTTCTGTTGAGCCGGCGTCCATGGCATCAGCCTACCGTCCGGGCTGCCGATCGAGGGAAGGTCGCTCTCCTACGGGCATTCATGGTCGGCGACCTCCGGAGTGGCTCTACCGGGTTCACCCGCAACCCACGAACGTACGCAGGCGCCGACTACCCTCAACCCGCGGACGCCATCGGAACAGCGGCGGCTCCATCCTGTCAGCCGATCTCTGGTCCCTGCCGGCGTTCGGCGGCCTGGCGCCGCCGCGAGGGCGACGAGGTGGCCGGCGGGGGGCGCGCCGCCGGAATCCGCGGGGGGAGCCCAGGTTGCTGGTGCCCGCGGGCTACGGGCTCCGGCGCGGCCCGCTCCGCCGGTCGCCGTCCAGGATCGACGGCGTTGACCAGCGCCGGTGCAGGCGCGGTGATCCGCACCAGCGACGTCTGCGTCTGCGGCACCTTGGTCAGCACCACCGCCTCGCCCGTGCGCAGCGACATGATCTCGTTGGGATGGATGCGCAGCTGCTCCACCTGTCGCCGCGTGCCGCGGCTGGTGTCGAAGCGGCTGGGAAACCCGCCGAACCTGAAGGTCTGCTCCCACACCTTCTCGGTGCCCGTCATCCGAGCCACGGTCTGAGCCGAGGCCGGGACGTCCTGGCGGTGCACCACCTTGACGGCCGTGTTCCCCAGCACCTGGTCACGTAGGCCGGCCGCCGCGCGATCGAGGTCGGCGAGCTCCTGGGTGGCCAGCAGCACGCTCACGCCCGACTCCCGGCCGCGCGCCAGCAGCGAAATCACGTTGTCGGCTCCGAGTGCGGAGAACTCGTCGACGCCGACGATCGCCTGCCGGTGCTGAGCACCGTTGGCGGTGGCGCTCAGCCGATGGCCCGTCGCCGCCACCAGATCCTGGACCGCCAGGGTGCCGAGCTGGGCCGAGAGCTTGCCGTAGACGCTCGAGTGCAGGCTGAAGAGCACGACCTCCTCACCCTCCAGCGCCCGGCGCAGGTCGATCCCGACCCCGGTGCCCCCGGCCATCGCCGGGTCCGCGCCGCCGGCCGGCTCCAGGAGCGCGCCGACATGCGACTCGCTGAGGAGCGCCAGCCTCGTGCCCAGGCCGCGGACGGCGCTGTGCTGGTCGGGTGTGAGCCCGGCGAGGTAGGACTCCACGCGCTCGGCGCGCTCCGGGGGCAACTGGCGGGTGAGCGCCGACAGGCGGCGCGGCTCCAGCGCGTCCACGACCTCGCGCAGCGTCGCCGGCCGGCCGGGGTGGACCTCCATCAGCACTCCCAGCGCCAGCTGCACGTAGCGCTCGGCGGCTCGCTGGTAGTGCGGCTCGGTGAAGCGCTCGCTGGATATCAGCTTGTCCTTGAGCTCGGTGGCGTTGCCGTACTGCAGCGGGTTCCAGCGCTCGCCTCCCTCGGGTGAGAACACCCGCAGCGGGCGCCCGGCGGCGGCAGCGGCCGCCGCCAGCCGGCGCTCGAACGCGGGAGATCCCTTCATGTCGATCGCCACCACCGGTGCACCGCGCTCGATGCGGTCGGTGAGGATCGCCAGCAGCGTGGTCGACTTCCCCGCGCCACTGGCACCGAGGATCAGGCCGTGCGCGGCGAGCTGCCGGTCATCGAGCGCCACCGCCGCACCGCGACGGTCGCGCCCCAGGATCATCGCGCCGGCCGCGGCGGGAGCCCGGGCCGCTCTCACGGCCCGCACGGCCCGCACCAGCCGCATCCCCCCGGCCAGCATTAGCGCTACGGCCACCAGGCCGACCGCGCTGCTCGGTGGGAGCACCATCAGCACGGCTAGCGCCGCCAGCGCCCACACGGGCCGGCGGGCGGGTGGCCCGGCCGGACTCACAGCTCGGGCTCGCTTCCCCGCGAGCGGCCCCGCGCTCCGCCCAGGGAGAGCTGGGTCGCCATGCGGCCCATCGAGGGCGTCCAGGCGAACTGCTGCACCTGCACCAGCGAGGACGCGCCGGCTCTCACCGCCGCGGCGCGCACCCGCCGGCCGACCTCTGGCCGATCCACGAGGTAGACGACGGCATCGATGCGCCGGTCGGCGGCGTAGGCGGACATGACCTTGTCCAGCCGGCCGCGACTCTTGGCGCTCAACTCCAGCTCCAGGGCAATGCACTTGCCCTCCGGCGTACGCAGGCGGAGGTCGGGATAGTGCAGCCGCTCACGGCCGCCGGGACCGAAGTCCCACAGCCTCACCCCGTAGCGCTCTCCGGCCACGGGACCACCGCCCAGCTCACCGCCGATGCTGTCCCGGCGCGGGAAACCCTCCCGGGAGCGCAATTGCCGCTCGCTGAGGATCTCCGCCACCGGTCCGAACGCGCCCCGGCTGGCCGACAGCCACAGCCAGCCGGTGCCGACGTCGTGCACGTACTCCCGCATGTCCACTCCGCGGGGGCGAGGCAGCTCGCTGGCGATCGCGCCGAGCCCACGCGAGGTGACCTGGTAGCAGGCCGGCTGGAGGTGGAAGAGCGCCCGCCGATCCAGGTATCCGGAGCGCTCCAGCTTTCGCAGGCGAGTCCGCGCCGCGTCCGGGCTGACCCCCAGCAGCGCCTGCACGTGGCTGGCAAGCACCAGGCGGTGATCGGCGATGAAGGCCAGCATCTGCCGATCGCGCTCGGTCATCTGCAGCCGCGGGCGGCTCCCGGAGCTCACCTGAGGACAGAGCCCCCAGCGGCTGAGATTCGCCCCCCCGGGGTGCGTGTGCCCCGGGTATCAGCGACCGGGGTGGGGCAGCGAGCGGGTGTCGATGACTTCGAAGTCCCGCCCCTTTAGCAGCCCCAAGAGATGGAGATCGTCGTCCTTCCAGCGTCTGTCCGGAGCACCGGAGATGAACCACGAAGCACCGTTGTCGGCCACGATCATCCCGTAGCGCTTGAGCGCCTGAGCCACCACCCGGGCCTGGTAGGGCAGGCGGGAGATGTTCACCGAGGCCCTGAGCCGCAGGCGGAGGCCCATCGGTGGAGCGTGGGCCTTCGAGCATCCGGAGGTCCGGTGTCGCGCCGGGTAAACGTAGGCGTAGGCGGTGCAGCTCACGGTGAAACGCAGAGCGTGGTCGATGGCGCCGCGGGCGACCTCGTCGTAGCGAGCCAGGCCGGGAAGGATCGGCAGCCCGGCCGCGTCGGCGGAGGTCCAGCCGGCCGGGCGCAGCCGGTCTGAGCGCAGGTTGAAGATCGCACCCGAGCCGGCATGCCAGCGGCCAGCGCGCGGATAGGCGGCGAAGAGCTCGTAGTCGGTGCACGTGTCGCGATTGACCACGATCACGTGACGGTCCCCGGTGGACCGCGGGCCGCCCTCGATCGGCACGTTCCGGGGGAGGGGGTAGCGTCCCCGGTCGGACTCGCCGGCGTAGTCGAAGCTCACCGGCACCCGGCGGGTGCGACCCGAGACGATGGCGTAGGGAATCCCGTTCGGAGCACCGTGGTACACCGTGCCGAAGTCGGGATGGACGGGGTCGGCGGCGCCGATCACGTTGATCACCGCCGAGGAGTCGTGGGCCACCGGCAGTCGATCGACGCGCTGGTTCCACGAGTTGTCGGCGGGGAGCACCGGACAACGCGTTCCGGCCAGCACGGGCGGGGTGCCGGCACTGCCCGCGTGCTTGCCGGCGGCGATCGCGCCAGGCACCGCCACGGCGGCTGCGCAAGGCGAACAGGAGCAGGATTCGACGCACCGGACGCACCGGTCGATCATAGGCTCGGCGAGGGTGGCGCTGATCGGTTCTGGACGAACGGTCTATCCGTGCCGTTCAGGAGACGACGAGGATCCCGCCCGGGGTCACCTGAAACTCGGCCTGCCGGACGGAGCCGATGTAGTCGCCGTCGACCTGCAACGGGAGCGGACGCTCGTCCAACGAACGCACCCGCAGCTGCGCGAGGCCCGAGAAAGGGTGCACCCGCCGGTGGCGGCTGAGCCGCGCGCGGGCGGTGAGCGCACGCCAGGTGATCGTGGGAATGTCGATCGGGTTCGCGCGGGTCAGCACCACCCCTGCCAGGTCGCCGCTGCCCAGCGTGGCCCCCTCGCCCATCTCCACCGGTCGGTTGCCAAAGAACGTGTATGGGGCACCGTTCTGGATGATCGCGGTGACCCCGGCGATCCGCTCTTCGCCCAGCTCCACCTCCAACCGGGGGGGACGGATCAGGTAGTGGCGGTTGAAGGTCCCGATCCCCGTCCAGGTGTAGTACCACTCGCCGAGGCGGGCCTTCAGGCGCGGGTGCGCGTCGACTCGCTCCACGACGCTGGCGTCCAGCCCGACGCCGGCGGAGAAGACGAACCGGCGCTCGCCGACCCGGCCGATGTCGACGCGCCGGGGGCGCCAGTCGTCGGCCATCCGCAGCAGGTGCTCGGTGGCGTCGACGACGTCGGTGGGGATGCCGAGCATCCGGCAGTACACGTTCGTGCGCCCACCGGGCAGGCAGGTGAGCGCTGTGTCCGAGCCGGCCAGGCCGTTGGCGGCCTCGTTCACGGTCCCGTCGCCCCCGAAGGCCACCACCACGTCGTAGCCCTCGGCGGCCGCCTCCCGGCAGAGCTCGGTGGCGTGATCGCGGGACTCGGTGTCGACGGCGTCCACCTCGTAGCTGCCGCGCAGGGCATAGACGACGAGGTGCTTGAGCCGATCGGAGACGGTCGTGGCGTAGGGGTTGACGATGACCAGCATCCGCCGGCCGGGGCCGGAGCCGGAGCCGCGCAGGCCAAAGGCCGCCTCCAGTCGCTGCGCCGGATCCTCGGAGGTGGCGGCGGTCATGCTGAACTGGCAAACACCACCGGGCGACGCCCGTTACGTTGAACCAGAATCGGACGGCCGAGTGGTTTCCGCCGCTGAACATGGTTATACTCGTTCTCACATAGCAGTACGCATCCAGAGGGGTGGAGGGAAATGGCCCTTAGAAACCCCGGCAACCGCCCGCAAGGGAACGGTGCCAATTCCATCAGGCTCCAACGATCAGCCTGGGAGATGTGGAGAGGGCGGTTTCCCAACCTCTGACCACAGACCCCGGCGGAGGTTTCTTACATATGCCGCCAGAGTCTCTGACCTGCAAAGAGTGCCAGACCGCTTATCCGCTCGACGCGAGTTACGTGTGCGAGCACTGCTTCGGGCCCTTGGAGGTGACGTATGCCTCCCGCGAGCACACCGATCCCGAGGAGCTGCGCCGCCGGATCCAGGCCGGCCCTCATTCGATCTGGCGCTACGCGGATTTCCTGCCCCTGGCGGTCCCGCCCAAGGGCACGCTCCCGGCGGGATGGACGCCGCTGCTGCGCGCCGACCGGCTGGCCGAGCAGCTCGGCCTCAGGGAGGTCTGGGTCAAGAACGACGCCGCCAACCCGACGCACTCGTTCAAGGATCGGGTAGTCGCCGTGGCCCTGGCGCGGGCCCGGGAGCTCGGCTTTGAGACGATCGCCTGCGCCTCCACGGGCAACCTCGCCAACGCTGTCGCCGCGCACGCCGCGGCTGCCGGCCTCGAGTCCTACGTCTTCATCCCCTCCGACCTGGAGGAGCAGAAGGTGCTGGCCACGGGCGTCTACGGCACCAACCTGGTGGCGGTCCGCGGCAACTACGACGACGTCAACCGCCTGTGCACCGAGATCTCCGGCGAGCACGCCTGGGCGTTCGTGAACATCAACATGCGCCCCTATTACGCCGAGGGCTCCAAGACGCTGGCCTACGAGACCGCCGAGCAGCTCGGCTGGCAGCTGCCCGACCGGGTGGTGTCGCCGATCGCCTCCGGCTCGCTGTTCACGAAAATCGCTCGCGGCTTCGAGGAGTGGCTAGACCTCGGGCTGATCGAGGGTCGGCTGCCCACCTTCAACGGCGCGCAGGCGGCGGGCTGCTCGCCGGTGGCGACCGCGTTCGAGGCCGGGCAGGACTTCTGCCGTCCGGTGAAGCCCAACACGATCGCCAAGTCGCTGGCGATCGGCAACCCTGCCGACGGCCCCTACGCGCTCGACCTCGCCCGCAGAACCGGCGGCCGGGTCGACTCCGTCACCGACGATGAGATCCGCGAGGGGATCAAGCTGCTGGCGCGGACCACCGGCATCTTCACCGAGACGGCAGGCGGCGTGACCACGGCGGTGCTGGCCAAGCTGGCCCAGTGCGGCGACATCGACCGTGACGAGCGGGTGGTGCTGTACATCACCGGCGAGGGCCTGAAGACGCTCGACTGCGCCCGGGGGACCTTTGAGACGATCGAGATCGATGCCGACCTCGACGCCTTCGAGACCGCCAGGGAGCAGCTGACGGTCCCGGCCTGAGAGAATCACCCGCCGATGGCTGTCAACGTCAAGATCCCAAGCCAGTTGCGAGCCGCGACCGCTGGCGATGCCACCGCCGCGGTCGACGGCGCCACCGTCGGCGAGGTGCTCGACTCCCTGTATGCGCGCTACGAAGAGTTGCGCAGCCGGATCGCCGAGGACGGTGGGCTGCGCAGGTTCGTGAACGTGTACGTCGGCGGTGAGGACATCCGCTTCCTGGACGGGCTCCAGACGGAGGTCCGGGATGGGGACGAGGTCACGATCCTGCCCGCTGTGGCGGGCGGCTGAGCGCGCGCCGCCCGCGCGCTAGGCGTCGACGGCGCTGAGGCCCACCGGGCAGCTGACGCCGGTGCCCCCGAGCCCGCAGTAGCCCCCCGGGTGCTTGTGGAGGTACTGCTGGTGGTAGTCCTCGGCCAGGAAGAACGGACCCGCCAGGGCGATCTCACTCGTGATCTCCCCGTGGCCGGCGGCGCGCAGCGAGGCGGAGTACGCCTCTCGCGAGGCTTGGACGGCTGCCAGCTGCGCCTCGTCGAAGGCGAAGATCGCCGAGCGATACTGGGTGCCGACGTCGTGGCCCTGGCGCATGCCCTGGGTGGGATCGTGGTTCTCCCAGAAGAGGCGCAGGATCTCGCTCAGGGAGATGCTCTGGGGATCGAAGCCCACCCGCACCGCCTCGGTGTGGCCGGTGCTGCCCGAGCAGACCTCCTCGTAGGTGGGGTTGGGCGTGTACCCGCCCGCGTAGCCAACCGCGGTGCTGTAGACGCCGGGGGCCTGCCAGAACACCCGCTCGGCGCCCCAGAAGCACCCCATCCCGACCACGATCTGCTGCAGGCCATCGGGAGACGGGGGCGCCAGCGGGGTGCCGAGCACCGCGTGCCGCCCGGCCGCCGGCATCTCCCGGTCACGGCCGCGCAGGGCCCGGTCGGGAGCGATCATCCTGGTCTTGTCGCGGAAGCCGAGCACGCTTCCAAGGGTAGCGTCACAGCACCAGGGTGCGGTGGCGCAGTGCCCCGCGGGCGATCGCCCCGCACTCCACGAGGTCGTGCACGATCAGATACGGGATCGCCCGACTCCCCGCGCCGGCGCGCCGTGCCCGCTCGCGCAGCTCCAGCAGGTGGCCGGTGAGGAGCATCCGGCGCAGCCAGCGCGGGGCGGCAAGGGCCAGCAGCGAGCGCCACATCAGGTAGTGCCACACGTTCCAGAAGATCCCGCGCTCGAGCATCGAGCGCAGTTGGGGGTGGGCGGAGAACAGACCTACCGCCTCTGACCACCGGGCGGCGAGCCGCAGCATGCCGCGGGCTCCGATCGGCTGCACCGCATGGTGCACCGCCGCCTGGGAGGCGAACACGCTGCCGCTGCCGGTCTCCAGCGCGCGCCAGGCCAGGTCGGTGTCCTCGCCTGCCGGGAAGCGGCCGAAGCTCTCGTCGAAGCCGCCGAGGGCCTCCAGCACCGCGCGCGGGTAGAAGATGTTGCACGTTTCGTACTGCGGTCCGAGCCGTTCGATTCGCACCGTGTGCGACAGGATCCCGTCGCGGTGGCGCTCACCGGGATCGGGGCGGGTGGGCCCCTGGACGATCGCCCCGGGGTGCGCTCGGGAGGCGGCCAGGGCGGCGGCCAGCCAGCGCTCCTCGGGCACGCAGTCGTCGTCGGTGAACCCCACCAATGGCGCCTCCGCCAAGCGCCAGCCGCTGTTGCGTCCACCCGCGGGGCCGAGCGTGCGGGCGTGGCGCACGGTGCGCAGGCGCAGCCTGCCCCGCTGAAGCTCGCGCGCCAGGACGTCCTGGGTGGCGGTCCCGGCCGAGCCGTTGTCGACGACTATGACCTCAAAGGTCTCCGGGGCCAGCGCCTGGCACGCCAGGCCCGATAGCAGCCGCGCGAGGCGCTCCGGCCGGTTGTACGTCGAGACGACCACTGACACGAGCGGCTCCGGCACGCCGGGGATTCTATGAGCCCTACGGGTCTAATCTTGCCGCCATGCGCCGGCTCCGTGCCCACCCCGTGGTGGTGATGATCGCCCTGGGGACGATCGTCCGGCTCGTGCTCGCGATTACGACGCGGGGGCTGCCCTATGACGTGGAGTCCTGGGAGCTGCTGCGCCACTTCTTCAGCCAGGACCCGCTGCACGTGTACTCACTGGTCAACCCCGGCGCCACATTCCACTGGCCGTACCCCTCCGGCTTCCTGCCGCTGATGCTGCTGGTCAGCGGGATCGCGGACCTGACCGGAGGCGGCTTCACCCACCTGGTGCGGGGGCCGGCGATCCTTGCCGACGCCGCGCTGGCCTGGCTGGTGTACAGCCACTTGGCTGGGCGCGTGAGCGAGCGCGCCCGGTTGGCGGCGGTGGCGGCAGTGGCCCTGGGCCCCGTGTTCATCGCCATCTCGGCTTACGCGGTCCAGATCGACGCTGTGGCGATCCTGCCGGCGGTGATCGCGCTGCTGGTGTGGGAGCGGGTGCAGGATCGCCGGCGAGCGCTCTTGGCAGGGGTGCTGATCGGGATCGCGGCGTCGATCAAGACGGTCCCGCTGGTGATGGTGCTGGCGCTGGCGCCCACCTCGCGCTCGGTGCGCGAGCTGCTCGTTCTGGTCGCCGGCGCGGTGACGGTCCCGCTGCTGGCCCTGTCGCCGTTCCTGCTCGCCGACCCGCACGGGGTGCTGGGGCTGCACCACTACGCCAGCTCGCCGGGGATGGGGGGCCTCAGCCTGGTGGCGCAACCCGATCTGGCCGCGCGGTGGCTGACGCGGTGGGTGCTCACCACGAATCTGGAGAACTCGCTCTTCATCGTGCACGCCGGCGCCTTCAATCTGCTCGTGGTGGCTGCCTTTGGCCTCTACGCGTGGCGATGGCGCCCGGCTCCGCGTCCGGCGGCCGCGCTGCTGTGGCTCTTGGTGCTGGCCTTCGGCAGTGGCTTCTTCTTCCAGTACTTGGTCTGGGGCCTGCCCTTCTTCCTGCTCACGGGCGCGGTGAGGGCAACGATCCTTCTGCAGCTGCTGGTCTCGGTCCCGATGCTGATCTACTTCCTCGCGCCCTGGAAGGACGCTGCGATCGTGTACGTCTACGTGCCGTTCATGCTCGCGGTCTGGGCCTGTTGGGTGGCGGGCGCCGTGGCGCTGGCCCGCGGCGGGATGCTCAGGCGCAAGCGATCGCTGACCCAGAGCTCGGCGCTTGCCTGACGGCGCCGGGGAGGGGTGTGAGCGGCATCCGCCAGGCGTGGGCTGAGCGCGGCACGAAGCTCCTGGCTCTCGCCCTGGCGGTGTGGGCGCTGATGCCGATCGTGCTGATCGCCCTGCACGCGCTGGAAGCGCATCTGCGCCTCACCGGAGCCGACGGCCTGGTGGGGGGGGATCAGCTTCAGTACCTCGCCTGGGCCCGGGATGCCGGCAATCACGGCCTGGCGGCCAACCTGTTCGACCCCGCCCCGAGCGGCCACGTGTTCGCGCAGCCGATGTTCACCCTCAGCGGCGCGCTGTGGCGGCTCGGTCTGCCGCTGCCGGCCGCCTACCTGCTGTGGAAGCCGGTCGCGATTCTCGTGCTCTTCGCCGGCGCCGCCGCCTGGGTCTCCAGGTTCACCCCGCGTGCGGGCACCCAGCGCGTGGCGGCGCTCGCCCTGGCGCTGTTCCTGTTCACGCCGGCGGCGGCGATCGCGGCCTGGGCGCAGCTGGGATCGACCGGCGGGCGAACCGGGTTGCTGGCACTGGCGGGCGAGATGTTCCCGGCGGGCGCGCTGTGGGGCTATCTCCCCAACGCGACCGCGGTGGGGTTGGTGCCGGTCGTGCTGCTGGCAGTCGAGCGGGCCCAGCGCAGTGCCTCCCGGGGAAGGCCGCTGGCGCTGGCCGCCGCCGCGGCGGCGCTGGCGTGCTGGTTGCACCCCTGGCAGGGAGTGGTGCTGCTGCTGATGCTCGCGGGCCTCGGGGTCTGGGGCCGCGGCCGCCAGACCCACACGCTGCTCGTGCCGATGCTCGCCGCCGCGTTGCCCCTCGTCTACTACCTGCTCCTCTCCCGGCTCGACCCGGCCTGGAAGCTGGCAGCGCACAACGAGCTCGTCGCGCGGCTGCCGGCGGGGGCGATGGCCGTAGGGCTCCTGCCGCTGCTGGCGCTGGCGGCGGCGGGGCTGCGCCGCGCCGGGCCTGACGCGGCCGAGCGGGCGCTGGTCCTCTGGGTTCCGGCGGCGCTCGTGACCTACCTGCTGGTGGACTCCTACCCCTCCCACGCCCTGGAGAGCATCAGCCTGCCGCTGGCGATCCTCGCCGTGCGCGGCTGGGGCGTCCTGCGTCTGCCGGTCGCGGTGGGGGCGGTGGCGGTGGCCGCCGCGACCGTGCCCGGGGCGGCCTACCTGGCGCGCGGCTTTCACCGCGTCGCCGCCAGCCCGATCCAGCAGTACTACCTGAGCGCCGGCGATGCCCGTGCCCTGGACTGGGTGGCGGGAGGAGCCCCAGCGGGGGACGTGCTGGCTCGCACGATCTTCGCCGTCGCGATCCCGTCGCAGACGGGACGGGCGGTGTGGGTCGGACACGAGTTCTGGAGCCGCGATTACCCCGCGCGGATGCGGGCGGCGGACTCGCTGTTCGCGGGCAAGCTGAGTCCGCCGGTGGCCAGGACGTTCGTGCTGCTGGCCCGGGTGCGCCTGCTCGTATCCGACTGTGGGAGCGCCATCGATCTGACCGCCGCGCTCGGACCCCTGCTGGCTTCGGTCCACCGCTTCGGTTGCGCGACCGTCTACGTGGTTAGGCGATGAGCGCGCTCAGAGGGCGGAGCCTCTGGCCGGCGCTGCCGGCGGTGGGCCCGGCGCTGGCGTGGGCGACCGTCCCGGTGCTGCTGCTGGCCTACCACGTGGTCGTCCACGGCGGGGTCCTCTCGGGCTCCGACGGGCCGCTGGCCGGCGCCGACCAGCTCTTCTACATGGACTCCGTCCGGCAGAGCGGGATGCACCTGCTGATCGCCGACCACTTCGATCTCGTCCTGGGGCGGGCGGTGTTCCTGCACCCCCTGTACCTGCTCGGGGGGTTGATGTGGCGCGCCGGTCTGTCGCTACAGGCCTCCTTCTGGGCGCTGCAGCTGCTGGGAGCGGTCGCGGTGGCGGTGGGGGCGGCGGCGCTCGGGGCGCGGGTGCTGCCGGCCGGACGGCCCCGGATGGTCGCACTCACGCTGGGACTCTTCTTCCTCTCTCCGCTGCTGCCGCTGCTGGCGTGGACCGGGGCGATCGGGGCGATCCCGCGCTACCAGCTCCTGCTGGTGACCGGAGAGGCGACGCCCGGCTGGCAGCTGTGGGGCTACCCGCAGGCCGGGGTCGCCGTTGGGGCGCTGGCCGCGGCGCTCCTCGGAGCCGCGGCGCTGGCCGCGGGCCGGACCGGGGCTCGGCTGATCCTGGCGGTCTGCGCCGCCGCCTGCCTGTGCGCGTGGCTTCACCCGTGGCAGGGCGCGATCTTCATCGTCGTGGCCGTCGCGCTGGCGCTTCAGACGCGGGCGCGGGCGCCGGTAAGCGCTCTGGCCCTCGCGATCGCGGCCGCTGCCGCCCCGATGCTCTACGAGGCGATCCTGTCCCGCACCGATGCCGCGTGGCACCTCGACTCGGTGCGCAACGGCGTGGGGCAGGGTCCCGCCTGGGCGCTTCTGGCGGGGCTCGCGCCACTGGCGATCCCGGCGGTTCTGAGTCTGCGGCGGGTCGCCTCCGGTCCGCTGCGCACGGTGCTCGTGGGCTGGCCGCTGGCGGCGGTGGCGGTGTACTTCGGCACCGCGCAGTTCCCCTACCACGCGCTGGAGGGGATCTCAATCCCGCTGGCGGCGCTGGTGGTGGCCGGCTGGCCCGCCCAGCGGACCGCAACCCGCCGCTGGGCGATTACCGCTGCCCTGGCGGCGGCGGTCGCTCTCGGCGCGGTCTATGAGATCAGCACCTTCAGGGACAGCGAGCGCTCCGGCGCGGCTCCGTACTTCCTCACCGCCGGCGAGCGGGCGGCACTGCGCTACCTGGACCACGATCCCGAGCCGGGCGGGGTCCTAGCGCGCGACTACATCGGGATGGCCGTGCCGGCCTTCACCGGCCGGCGGACCTGGGTGGGGGAGTGGACCTGGACGCCCGACTTCCCGGCGCGGGCGGCGCTGGCGGAGCGGTTGATGGCCGGCAGCCTCTCGCCTGCGCAGGCGCAGCAGATGGTGGACGCGACCGGGGCGCGGTTCGTGCTCAGCGACTGCGGGGCGCGAGCACCCCTCGCCGCGCTGCTGCAGGGGATGGTGGTGTCAGAGCGCCGGTTCGGCTGCGCTGCCGTCCTGGAGCTGCGCCCGCTCAGCCGTGCCTGAGCTCCCAGCTGTAGGGGATCTCGGTGGTGAAGGGATCGAGCCGCCGGATCTCGTCGGGGTCGTGCGGCACGGTGGCGCAGTTGGCCACTAGCGCCGGCCGGTCGCCGGTTCCCTTGAAGCCGTTCCAGACGTGGGGCGGGATCGTCACCAACGCGTAGTTGAGCTCGCCAAGGTGAATCTCCTGCGTCGCTCCCCGGGTGGGTGAGTCCGTTCTGTCGTCGTGGCAGACGAGCTTCACCATCCCGCACGGGACGGCGTAGTTGAGGGTCATGCGGGTGTGGAGGTGCCATCCCTTCACCACTCCGGGGTAGATCAACGAGAAGTAGATCTCCCCGAAGCGCTCGAACACCGGGTCATCCTCGCGCAGCATGTGGAGCACCGCGCCGCGCTCGTCGGCTATCCGGCGCAGCGGGCTCACCCGCAGGCCCTGGATGTCACTCATGCGAGCTCCTCTCGGTGGCGCAGGCAGAACCGGACCGTCTCGGCGACCGCGTCCTCCAGGCGGCTGCCCAGCAGCAGCCCGCAGGCGGCGGCACGCTCCACGGAGACATGGTAGGCAGCTGCCGCCGCGCCCGGCTCTGGTGCGGGCGCGAGCAGCTCGGGACGCTGCCCGGTCTGATGCTGAAAGCTGTCCTGGATCAGCTCCGCCAGCGCCCGCACCGTGGTTGGCGTTCCCGAGCCGATGTTGTAGACGCCCGCTGGCAGCGCCGAGGCCTCCGCGGCGACGGCGCCGGCCAGCGCCGCGCAGACGTCGCCCAGCGGCACGAAGTCGCGCCACTGGGCTCCGGAGGAGAGCAGCCTCAGGCGCCCGGTGAGCGCGCCCTGGCGGCAGAGGTCGTTGGTCACGAGGGTCCAGCGGTCGACCGCCGGATCGCTCGGGGCACCCACCGAGTTGGTCAGTCGCAGGACCACGGGCTCGTAGGTCCCGCCAGCGCAGCCGGCCACGACATGCTCGCAGGCCAGGCGTGAGATGCCGTAGGCCGAGCGCGGCTCCGGGCGCAGATCCTCGCTCAGCGTGGCGCCGGGGGCCATGCGCGCCCCGTACGCGTGCACGGTCGAGGTGTAGACCAGCCGCCGCACCCCGGCGGCGGCGCAGGCCTCGGCCACGCGCTCGGTGGCCACGATCGTCTGCGCCAGCGCGACCGCTGGCTGCCGGGCGGAGACGACTTCGTTCTCCCCGGCGAGGTGCACGACCGTCTGCACCCCGTCGAACATCGACTGGAGCTCCTCGCCGCCCACCCGGGAGAGGTCGCGCACGATGGCCGGCACGCGGAGGTGGGGGGCGGGCTCCCTGACGATCCCCTGCACCTCCAGGCCCGCTTCCTGCAGGGTGTCGACCAGCCGTCCGCCGATGTAGCCCCCGGCGCCGGTGACGCAGACCCGGCTCATCCGCTGATGGCGTTCTCGTAGAGGCGCTCGCACAGCGGCGCCAGCCCCCGGTCCCAGTCGTAGGGCTCAGCCGACTGACGGCAGGCGGCGACGGTGGTGGGCGCGCGAGTCAGCGTGAACGCCCGCAGGCAGGCGGCGGCCAGAGCCTCCGGGTCCAGCGGCGCGCACAGCTCACCGGTGACGCCCCCCCGCACGAGCTCCTGCGGAGCGGAATGGGTCGTGGTCACGAGCGGGGTCCCGCACGCCAGGGACTCCAGCAGCGACATCCCAAAGGAGTCGTGGGTGGAGGGCAGGCACGTGATCCAGGCGCGGCCGTAGCGCTCGTGCTGGCGGTCACGCTCGCCGAGCCCGAGGCAGTGGACCCGCGCGCTCACCTCCGGCGCTGCCTGCTCCAGGAACGGCTTGGGGTCCCCCGGGCCGCTCAGCCACAGCTGCACCTCCGGCTCCGCCGCGGCGATCAGCGGCAGCGCCCGGAGCAGCACCGGCACCCCCTTGCGCTCCTCGGCCACGGCCCCCGAGAACAGGATCGTCGGCTGGCGCTCTCGCGCCGGGGCCGGCACAAAGGCGCGCAGGTCGACGCCGCCGGGCACGACGACGCCGTCCTGGCGGCCATAGCCGGCCGCGAGGTGTGCCACCGCCGTCTGCGACATCGCGCTGTAGACGTCGATGTCCCGCACCACCTTCAGCGCCGCTCGAGCCTGGAGGCGGCCCTGCTGGCGCCACCACACCGGATCGGGCAGGCCGAGGTCGGTGACCACCGTCCGGCGACCGTCCCGGCGTAGGCGCGCCGCGCGGATCGAGGCCACGGCGTCGTAGCGACCCAGCGAGTGCACGGCGTCGAAGCGCTCGCGCGTGAGCGGCGCCAGCAGGCGCCGGCCGAAGTCGGCCTCGTGGCGGAAGGCGTGCTGGAAGTGCCGGCGCATCCGCACGGTGCGCACCCCGTCCTGGGTGGACTCGCCGGGGCTCCAGGCCGAGGAGAAGTGGACCACCTCGTGCCCGCGGCGCGCCAGCGCGGATCCGAGCGAGGGCAGGAAGCGCTCCGCGCCCCGCCGCACCTCGGGCCAGCAGAAGGCGTGGGTGAGCGCGATCCTCACAGCGGCGCAGGGTAGACGTACAGTTCCGCGCGATGCTCGCTGCCAGCGTGATCGTGCCGGCGCGCAACGCGCAGCTGACCCTGGGCCGCACCCTGGCGGCGCTCGCCGCCCAGCGCCTGGAGCACGACTACGAGGTGATCGTGGTCGACGATGGCTCCAGCGACGGGACCGCGGCGCTGGCCGCCGCCTCACCCGGACCGCTCACCGTCCTCAAGCAGCGGCCCCTGGGCCCGGCCGCTGCGCGCAACCTCGGCGTGAGCCGGGCGCGGGCGCCGGCGCTGGCCTTTTGCGACGCCGACGTCTTCCCCGCCTCCGGATGGCTGCGGGCCGGCCTGCGGGCGCTGGAGGGCGCCGAGGTCGTGCAGGGTCGCGTGCTGCCCGACCCACAGGCCGAGCTCGGTCCCTTCGACCGGACGCTGTGGATCACCTCCGAGGTGGGGCTGTGGGAGACCGCGAACCTGTTCGTGAGGCGCACCCTGTTCGATCGCATCGGCGGCTTTGAGGAGTGGATCACGCCCCGCCGGGGCGGCAAGGCGCTGGCCGAGGACGTGTGGTTCGGCTACCGGGCGCTGAGCCAGGGCGCCAGTCACGCCTTCTGCGAGGAGGCCCTGGCCCACCACGCGGTGTTCGCGCGGGGTTGGGCTGAGTACGTCCGCGAGCGAGGGCGCCTGCGGTACTTCCCGGCGATGGCGCGCAAGATGCCCGAGCTGCGCCAGAGCTTCCTGCACCGCCGGGTGTTCCTCAACCCGCGCACGGCGCGTTTGGACCTGGCCCTGGCCGGGGTGGCGGCGGCGCTCCGACTGGGCTCGCCGCTGCCGCTGGCGGCGGCGCTGCCCTACGCGGCGACGGCCTGGAGCGCCGCTCACCGATCGCCGCCGGCCGCCCCCGCCGTGACGGTGGCCGTCGCGGACCTCGCCGCCGACCTCCTCGGGCTGGCGGCCCTGATGGCCGGCAGCATCCGCTACCGCTCGATCGTGATCTAGCCGATCCCTCGGTTCCCGCGACATCGTCGCCACCGGACAGCCGCACGCCGGAAGCGCGGTGGTGCTCTTCACCGCCCTGCTGGGACGCCCACCGCGCTACGGGGCGGGGTGGCGCTGTGGTGGGAGCCGTCCGGTTAGCAGGACCGAGCCAACTATTGTCCCGGCGATGAGCGTGCCCGACCCTGCACGCCCCTCGGCCCTGCGCCGGCGCACCGCGCGCGGGACCCTCATCAACGCCGGGTTCATGGTCGGCGTGACCTCGCTGGCGCTGGTCAAGGGCTTCATCGTGGCCGGGTTCCTGAGCGCCAGCGACTATGGCGTCTGGGGCCTGCTCGTCGCGTCGCTGGGCTCGCTGGGCCTGCTCAAGCAGGTCGGTGTCCCGGACCGCTACGTGCAGCAGCGCGAGCCTGACCAGGAGCTCGCCTTCCAGCAGGCCTTCAGCCTGGAGTTGGTGCTGAACGCCCTGTTCGCGCTCGCGGTGCTATTCGCCGTCCCGGTGCTGGCCTTCGCCTACGGTCGCTCGGAGCTCCTGACGCCCGGCTTTGCCCTGGTGCTCGTGGTCCCGGCAGTGGCGCTGCAGTCGCCACTGTGGATCTTCATGCGGCGGATGGACTTCGCCCGTCAGCGGAAGCTGGGCGCGATCGATCCGGTCGTGGAGTTCGTGGCCACCGTCGCCCTGGCGGTGGCCGGGGCGGGGTACTGGAGCCTGATCGCCGGCGCGCTACTGGGCAACTGGATCAGCGCGATCGTGATCGTGCGAGCCTCGCCCTACCGGATCGCCTGGCGCTTCAGCCGTGATGTCGCCCGCCGCTACGCGAGCTTCTCGTGGCCGCTGTTCTTATCGGGGGCCAGCGCGCTCGTGTTCGCCCAGGGGGCGGTGATCGTCGGCACCGCCGCGGTCGGCCTGGCGGGGGTAGGGGCGATCGCGCTGGCGAGCTCGATCGTCTCCTACACGACCCAGGTCGACCAGATCGTCGGCGCGACGCTGTATCCGGCGATCTGCGCGGTGCGGGAGCGCACCGACCTGTTGTTCGAGTCCTTTGTCAAGGCCAACCGCCTGGGACTGATGTGGGGAGTGCCGCTGGGGGTCGGCATCACGCTGTTCGCCCAGCCACTGGTGCAGTTCGGTCTCGGCGCGCACTGGCGCGGGGCGGTCGGGATCATCCAGGCGTTCGGCCTGATCGCCGCGCTGGACCAGGTCGCCTACAACTGGGACGACTACTTTCGCGCCCGGGGTGAGACGCGGCCGATCGCGGTGGTCGCGATCGCCACCACGGTCGTCTACGCCGCGGTGGCGCTGCCGCTGCTGGCCACCGATGGGCTGTCGGGCTTCGGGCTGGGAATGGCCCTGTCGGCGATCACGGGGGTGTGCGCGCGGATCCTGTACGTCACCCGCCTCTTCAGCGCCTTCGCGGTCGCCCGGCACGTGCTGGGGGCGATGGCTCCCACGGTGCCCGCCGTGGTCCTCGTGCTGCTGTTGCGAGCGGGGGTGGGCTCGGGCCTGGGTGACGCTCTGGTCGAGCTGGGCGTCTACGTGATCGTGGTGGTGATCGGGACGGGAGTCGCCGACCGGCCGCTCTTGCGAGAGCTGGTGGGGTACCTATCGCCCGATCCTGCGACGTAGCTTCCCAAGCCGCCAGCGCAGGGACCGCTCCAGCCGATCGCGCAGCTCCGCGGCCGCGTTCTGAGCGCGTCGTCGGCGAAAGCGAGCATCGACCGCCCGGGCGAGCTCCTGGTAGGGATACGCGTCGATCGACAGCCGCTCCCGCGCGGGCAGCGTCCCTTGCCAGGAGTACGCGAGTATTCGTTCCCGCGTGGTCAGCTTCCGCGCCCAGCGCGGCTGCACCCGTAGCCGCCGGCGCGAGTGAAGCGAGTGGTACTTCGGGAGGAAGACCAGCTCGCCCCGCTCCAGCGTGCACAGCCAGCGGTGGTGGCAGTGCCCAACCCATGGACCGCCCGAAGGCTCCGGGTTAGCCCATGTGAGCTCGTCGAGCAGCGACGGGACCTCGATGTAGCCAGCGCGGGCTACACGGGACATCTCCTGGCAGACCCGGATCGGGTCGCGCACATCCTCCAGGGTGGAGGTGCAGATTGCGACGTCGAAGAAGTCATCCGGGAAGGGCCACGGTTCGCTGCCACAGATGTCGACGGTGACCCAGCGGTCCTCTGCGAAGCGCTCCGGCGGCGGGCCGAGCCCTGCGGCATCAGGGCTCCGCGGGAGCCAGCGCTACCGCAGGCGTGCCAGCACCGCGTAGTGCGGCACTCCGTCGGCGCCGGCGGCGATGCGGCGGGCCACGCTGCCTGCCAGCCACCGCCCCCGCCGCGAGCGCAGGGTGTGCGACGGGCCGAAGGCGATTGCGTAGATCGGCGAGTCCCGCTCGATCGTGAAGCCGGAGGCCCGCACCATCTGCCGGTGGCCAGCGGCATTGGGGATCCACCACTGGGTGATGCCGCTGGTCCCGTCGAGGCGAATCAGCGGCCGGCGGCGATGCAGCAGCGACCGCCCCAGGTCGACCTGATTGGTGCAGAGGAAATGGCCGCGGCAGACCGAGCGGATCGCCGCCAGCGCCAGCAGGGGGTCGCGCAGATGCAGCAGCAGGCTCCCGCACACCACGACGTCGAACTCGCCGACGGTCTCCGGGCTCAGGTCATAGACGCTGATGCACTGGGGCACCACCGCGGAGGCAAGCAGCTCGTGCGCCACGCGGAAGCCGTTACCCATCTCCGGGCCCTCGACGTTGCGCAGGTACTCGGGGCCGATGGAGCTCATGCCCGGCTCCCAATCCCAATCCTGGTGGCCGCCAATGTCCACGGCGACCACCTCGGCCGCGCCCCGGCGCTCGAGGTCAAAGGCGAGGAAGCCATCGGAGGTACCGACATCCAGACAGCGCTTGCCGCGCACGTCGGGCCACGGCAGCCGATCGACGGTGGGCCGCAGATCGAACCACCCCGGCGTGACGACCCCGGGGGCGACCTCGATCGAGTGGTACCACCGTCGCACCTGGGTCACCCGTGCCCGTGCAGCGCCGGCGCTGACAGCGGAGCTCGAGACCGTGCCCATGGTGGGCGCGACCGTAGCATGTGGCCCCGGATGGCCCACAACCTCCTCTACGGCGTCGTCGCGGACATCGTCGCGCAGATGGGTGACGAGCTGCCCGAACCGATCGTGGAGTTCGGTTCGCTGCAGGTGGAGGAGGGTCAGCCCAACGACCTGCGGCCGCTGTTCTCCGGACGCCCGTTCATCGGCACCGACATCCGGGAGGGGCCGGGCGTGGATCGGGTCGAGGACCTGCGGGGGCTGAGCTTCGCCGACGGCGAGGTCGGCACCGCGCTCTGCCTGGACACGCTGGAGCACTGCGCCGATCCGATCGCGGCCGCCCGCGAGCTGCGCCGCGTTACGTCCTCGGAGGGTGGCATCTGCGTGATGACCTCGGTGATGCTGATCGGGATCCACGGATATCCCAACGACTACTGGCGCTTCACCCCCGACGGCCTGAAGCTGCTGCTGGAGGGCTTCGACGACGTCGACGTCGCCGGCATGGGGGATCCCAGCTGCCCGTTCTGGGTCTTCGGAATCGGCGCCCGGGGGCGGCGGCTGCCGCTGCGCCTGGGCGAGCTGCCCTCGCTGGTGGCCAGCCAGCGTGACTACGAGCGCGCTGAGGGGGAGGTCCGGTTGGGCCCGTTCCGCTACACCCTGCGGGCGCTCGCGGAGGAGGTCCGCGGGGAGCTGCCGCGGGTGCTGGCCCAGCGCGCCCGGGCCCGGATCAAGCTCTCTCGATGAGGGACCTGCGCCGGCTGCTGCGCCGCGGCGCCGCAGCCCCGGAGCCGCCGGGGCTGCTGGCCAGCGCCTCGCCCGCCGACCGGCACATCGTGGAGCGCTCCTCCCCGCACACGATGACCAACGCGGGGCAGCTCTTGGCGTTGATCGATGCCGTGCGCTACTGCGAGGCCCGCGGGCTTCCCGGCGCGCTGGCCGAGTGCGGTGTGTGGCTGGGCGGCTCGGTGCTGGCGATGATCCTCACCCTGCAGGAGCTCGCCGGCGAGCGGGAGATCTACCTGTTCGACACCTTTACCGGCATGAGCGCCCCCACCGAAGACGACGTCTCCCCCTACGAGCGGCCCGCCCTGGAGACCTGGCAGGAGGCTCACCGGGCGCAGCGGCTCCCCTGGGAGGGACTATTCGACCCCCGGGCCTTCAACCTGGAGGCGGTGCGCTCGCGGCTGATGGACACCGGCTACCCGTCCGAGCTGCTGCACTTCGTTCCCGGCCCGGTGGAGGACACCCTGCCCGAGCGTGCTCCGGATCAGCTGGCGCTGCTGCGTCTGGACACCGACTGGTACTCCTCCACGCGCCACGAGCTCGTCCACCTGTTTCCGCGCTTGACACCTGGGGGCGTGCTGATCGTCGACGACTATGGTCACTGGGAAGGGGCGCAGCGGGCGGTCGACGAGTTCTTCGCCAGCGAGCATCCGCCGGTCCTGCTCAACCGGGTCGATTACACGGCCCGGGTCGCGATCAAGCACTGAGCCGCGGCGCGGTCCCGAGGCCCCGCACCGCTACGTACACTCGCGCTCGTGCTGCATCTGGGCATCCGCGGCCGGCTGCGCCGAAAGCACGAAGACGTCTTCCTGTGGTGGTGGCGGCGGCGGATCCGTGCCCACAGGTTCGCCCGCTTCGGCGAGCGCAGCCTGGTCGTGGCCCCGCGCGGGATCCTCTCGCCGCATCGGATCGAGATCGGCGACGGGGTGCTGGTCCACGAGCGGGCGATGTTCTCGGTGGTGGAGCACTTCCGCGGGCGTGACCACCAGCCGCGGCTGCGCATCGGCAGCGGCACCAACATCGGGCCGGGCGTGTGGTTCAGCTGCGTCGGGGAGATCGAGATCGGCGAGAACAACCTGATGGGGCACGACATCCTGATCGCCGACACCTACCACGAGTATCAGGATCCCGACACCCCGATCATCCGCCAGCCGATGGCCGAGGCCGAGCCCGTGAAGATCGGCCCCGGCTGTGTCATCGGGCCGCACGCGGCGATCCTCGCCGGGGTCACGATCGGCGCCAACACCTTCGTGGCTGCCAATGCCGTGGTCACCCGGTCGGTGCCGCCCAACTCGGTGGTGGTTGGTAACCCGGCCCGGGTGATTCGTCACTACGACCGCCGCCAGGGCCGCTGGGTCGACGGGCCGCCGCAGCCCGGCCCGGCGCCCAGCTGAAGGCGCGCATGGAGTGGGAGACACAGCGACCGCTGGTGGCCGTGGCGGTCATCTCGTGGAACACGCGGGAGCTGCTGCTGCGCTGCCTGCGCTCGCTGGCTATGGAGGTCGACGCCGGCCGGGCGGAGGTGTGGGTCGTTGACAACGGCTCCGCGGACGGCTCCGCCGAGGCCGTCCGCGAGCAGGCGCCGTGGGCCCACCTCGTGCAGACCGGCGCCAACCTCGGCTTCGGCGCCGCCGTCAACCTGGTGGCCCGCCGCAGCGCGAGTCCGTGGCTGGCCTGTGCCAACGCCGACGTAGCGCTGGAGCCCGGGGCCCTGGAGGCGCTGCTGCGCTCCGGAGAGTCGCCGCGCGTGGGCTGCGTCGCCCCCCGGTTGCTGCTGGAGGACGGCTCCACCCAGCACTCCGTGTATCCGCTGCCGACCGTGCCGTTCACGCTGACCTTCAACCTCGGCCTGCACCGGGTGATCCCGCGCCTGGGAAACCGCCTGTGCCTGGAGGGCTACTGGAGCTCCGACCGGCCGCGGGCGGTCCCGTGGGCCATCGGGGCGTTCCTGTTGCTGCGCCGCCGGGCGTTCGAGCTCGTCGGCGGCTTCGACGAGCGCCAGTGGATGTACGCCGAGGACCTCGACCTGGGGTGGCGCCTGCACGATGGCGGCTGGATCACGCGCTACGAGCCGGACGCTCGCGTGCGCCACGCCGCCGGCGCCTCGACCGAGATCGCCTTCGGGTCGGAGCGGGCGGGGCGCTTCATGCGAGAGACCTACGCCGTCCTGCGGCGCCGGCGCGGACCCGCCCGCACCCGCCTCACCGCCGCGCTCAACGTGATGGGCGCCGCCGCGCGTCTGAGCTGGATGGCGCCGCTGGCGCTCGCCTCCGGGCGCTGGCGCAGCCACCGGCGGGAGAGCCGCATGTGGCTGGCCGTTCACTGGCGGGGCCTGCGCTGGTCCCTGGCGCCATCCTCACGCCGATGAGACACCGCCCGCGCCTTGGCAACCTCGACGTGCTCAGGGCGCTCGCCGCGCTCAGCGTGCTCGCCATCCACGCCTACGGGCTGGGCGGGCGAAATGCGCCGATCAAGGCGGAGTACTGGTATGACGTGCCGCTGATCAACCTGGCCACCGGCGTGTGGCTGTTCTTCGCCATCAGCGGCTACGTGATCACCCGACCGTTCGTGGACCGGCTGGTGGCCGGTGCGCCACCGCCGGCCACGGTCCCGTACGCGCTCCGGCGCGCCGCGCGGATCTTCCCGCTCTACTGGCTGGCCCTGGCGGCGCTGATTGCCATCGATGGCGGCCTCGTGGGCACCCGCCCGTGGCAGCTGGGCGCGCATCTGCTGCTGGTCAACAACCTCGTTCCCGGCCGTCAGGAGGCGCTCTTCCCGGCCGCCTGGACCCTGACCCTGGAGGTGCTCTTCTACATCGCCGTGCCCCTCCTGGCCACAGCGGTGCGCCAGCTCGGGCGGCCGCTCTCACCAGAGCGGCTGGCGCGGTTGGTGATCCTCTCCTGGGCGGCCAGCATCATCTTCACGGCGCTCGCCGACCTCCAGGGCGACGGGCAGATCGGCCTGTGGCTGCGCGGATCGCTCCCGGCGATGTGGCAGATGTTCTGCCCCGGGATCCTGCTCGCCGTGGCGCCGCACCTGCGCGGCGGACAGCTGGCGCACTGGCTCGTCGAGCTTCCGGCGCGGCGCGGGGCGATGGTGGTGGCGGCGGTCCTGCTGCTGGCCGGAGCTCTGCTCGGCGCCGCTGCGCCGTTGCGCTTCGGGATCGTGGCCTACCAGCTGCTGGTCGACGCCAGCCACCCCCTGTTCGCGGTCGGCTACGGGCTCCTGGTCGCCGCGGCGATCCGCGCCCGGCCGTGGGCCGAGCGAGCCAGCTGGCTGCGGGACCTCGGGCTGGCCTCCTACGGCATCTACCTCCTGCACCCCGTGCTCGCCGCCCTGCTGCTGCGCGAGGGTCTCGCGCCACTCCCGCACGACACCGTGCCGGCGTTTCTGCTCCACCTCGTGGTGCTGAGCGCGCTGACCGTGCCGCTGGCGCTGCTGAGCTGGCGGTGGTTGGAGCGGCCCGCACTCGGGCTGGCGGGCCGGCTGGGACAGCGCCTCGGACCCTCGGCCGACCGGGACCGGGGGTCTTCTACGATCCGCTCCGTGACGCCGCCACAGCTCAGTGCGCAGGCGGGCGCGGAGATCCGGCGCTTCTGGAACGAGCGAGCCCGCGAGGACGCCTTCTACTTCGTCGACACCCGCCAGACCTATCGGGATCCCGATCCGGAGCGCTTCTGGGAGTCGGCGGATCTGGTCGACTACGTGCTGGACGGGCTGGGGGTGCAGCTCCGCCCCACCGACACCGTTCTGGAGATCGGCTGCGGCATCGGCCGGATCACCCGCGGACTGGCTAAACGTGCCGGAGAGGTGATCGCGCTCGACGTCTCCGATGAGATGCTGAGCCAGGCCCAGGCACTGAACCCTCACCTGCAGCACGTGCGCTGGGTGCTCGGAGACGGAACCTCGCTGCAGGGCGTGCCCGACGGCAGCGTCGACGCCTGCGTGTCGGTGGTCGTCCTGCAGCACGTGCCCGACCCCGCCATCACGCTCGGCTACGTCCGCGAGGTCGGGCGGGTGCTGGCGCCGGGGGGATGGGCGGCGCTGCAGGTCTCAAACGACCCCGACCTGCACCGGCCCCGGGACGGGATCGTGCTGCGCACGCTGGCGCTCGCCGGGCGCGCTCCCAAGGGACAGCGGCATCCGGCGTGGCTCGGCTCCCACGTCGAGCTGCCGGAGCTGAAGCTCGCCGCCGCTGAAGGCGCGATGGACGTGGAGAGGGTCTGGGGCGAGGGCAGCCAGTACTGCCAGGTGCTCCTGCGCCGGGGGGGGAGCTGAGTCGCTGAGCCCCGCCCGGACAGCGGAACCGGCCACGGCCACCCCGCCCCCGGCCGTGCGTGAGGGACGGCGCTGGGGCCTCGGTCTGCTGGCGATCGTGCTCCTCGCTCTGCTCGTGCGCGTGGTCGTGGTCCTGACCACACCGCACTACCTGCCCCAGACCGACAGCGCCGACTACGACCGCATCGCCGCCTCGCTGGCCTCCGCGCACAAGTTCCCCGACTCCCAGCTGTCGCTGACCCCCGGACCGACGGCCTTTCGCGGCCCGCTGTTCCCGCTGGCGCTGAGCCTCGTCTACAAGATCTCCGGGGTGCTGCCACCCAGCACCCGGTGGGAGGCGGGGCGGTTGCTGGAGGCGGTGCTGGGGGCGATCACGGTGGCGCTGATCGGCCTCATCGCCCGGCGCCTGCTCGGTGCGCGAGTTGCCCTGCTCGCCGCCGCCATCGCCGCGATCTACCCGGCGCTGGTGCTGGTCGGATCCTCGCTGATGTCCGAGGCGATCTACATCCCGCTGCTGCTGGCGGCGGTACTCGCCGCGCTGGTGGCGCGGGAGCACCGTGAGGGATGGGGCTGGGCGGCGGTGGCCGGCGTGCTCGTGGGGTTGGTGGCCCTGACGCGGCCCAACGGCATCGCCCTGGTCGTTCCGCTCGGCCTGCTGGTGTGGACTCGACGTCCGCTGCGCAGCTGGCGCTCGTTGCGCGCCCCAGTCCTGGTGGTGGCCGCTGCCCTGCTCACGCTGGTCCCGTGGACCGTACGCAACCTTCACGAGTTCGGCGAGCTCGTCCCCGTGAGCACCGAGAGCGGTTACGCCACCGTGGGCGAGTTCAACCGCTTCACCGCCGCCCGGACCGACTTTCCGGCGCTGTGGACACCGCCGATCGGCGAGATGGTGAGCATCAGGGGCCAGATCCGCACGCTCAACGAGGCCCAGCTCTCCGACCGCCTGAACACGATCGCGGTCGACTACGCGCGTCAACATCCCAAATACGTGGCCAGGGCGTTGCTATGGAACACGATCCGTGAGCTGGGGCTCTCGGGGACGGGGTTCGAGCTGTCGATCGCCGGCTTGGAGGCCTATCCCCGCTACCTGGTGTCGCTGAGCGTCTACTCGTTTTGGGTTCTGGGCCTGCTGGCGCTGGGCGGAGCCCTGACCGCGGCGGCCCGGCGCGTCCCGTGGGCGCTGTGGGGTTGCCCGCTGGTGATACTGCTCTCCGCCGTTCCGATCATCGGCGCGACCCGCTACCGCGCCCCGGCAGATCCCTTCCTGATCCTGCTGGCGGCACTCGCTCTGGTCGCGCTGAGCGGGATCCGGCGCCGGCCCGCAGGCGCCCGATGATCCTCAGGGGGTGGGGAACCTCCCGGCGGCGGTGGCTGACCGTCATCGTCGCTTTGGCCCTGGTGCTCCGGGTGGCGCTGGTCTTGGCCACGTCCAACTGGAGCCCACCGCCCTCCAGCGACCCGCACGACTTCGAGCGCTTCGCGCTCCCACTGGCGGCGCACGGGCAGCTGCCGGTCTCAGAAGGCGCTGCCAGGGGCGGCCCGACCGCATTCCGCCCGCCGCTCTACCCGGTGGAGCTGGCGGCGATCTACCGGGTCGTGGGGGTGGGATCGGGACCCGAGCGCTGGCAGGCCGCTCGCCTGATCGGGGCGGTGCTGGGAGCAGTGGCGGTGGTGCTGATCTTCCTCATCGCCCTGCGGCTGTGGGACGAGCCGGTGGCGGTGCTCGCTGGCGGGATCGCGGCGGTCTACCCGCCGCTGGTGATGGCCGGCTCATCGTTGATGTCGGAGGCGCTCTTCATCCCGCTCGTCCTCGGCGCGGTGCTGGCGGCGCTGGCCCACCGCGCCTCCCGTCACCGATGGCGGTTTGCGCTGCTCACCGGCCTGCTCGTGGGCCTCGCCTCGCTCACGCGCGGCAACGGCATCGTGCTGCTGGTCCTGGTGGGGCTGCTCTGGCCAGGCCCGCCGCGACTGTCGCTGCGCGCCGCTCGCGCGCCGCTGGCGATGGTACTGGTGGCGGTGATCACGATCCTGCCCTGGACCCTGCGCAACGCCAACGAGCTGCACGCGTTCGTACCGGTCACAACCGAGACGGGCTTCGCCCTGGCCGGCACCTATGCACCCGATGCGCAGGCGCAGAGGGCGCTGTGGCGGCCTCCCGTCGCCGAGATGCTGCAGGTGTGGCGGAACGCGCCGAGCGCCAACGAGGCCGCGGTCTCGGGCCGCTTGAGCGACATGGCGATCGACTACGTCCGGGCCCACCCGGCGAGCCTGGCGCGAACCGTCTTCTGGAACACCGCACGGACGCTGAACCTCACCGGTCCTGGCCTGGAGCGGGCGCTGGCCCACCTCTGGGGGTATCCGCGATGGCTGGCGGGGCTGAGCGTGTATGCGTTCTGGGTGCTGCTCCCCCTGGCGGCCATCGGCGCGTTCACTCGCGCCGGCCGGCGGGCTCCGCTGGCGCTGTGGGCCTGCCCGCTGCTGCTCCTGGTCACGGTTGTCCTGCTGCTGGGGCTGACCCGCTACCGGCTCCCGGCCGACCCCTTCCTGGTGCTCCTGGCCGCCCTCGGCCTGCGGTCCGTGTGGGAGCGTCGGGGGGGATGGCAAGTACCATCGTCCGCCGGATGACCGAGCGAGTAGTGATCCTCGGGGCCGGCCTCGCCGGCCTCGCCTGTGCCTATGAGCTCGCCCGTTCCGGCGTCGAGGTGACGGTCGTGGAGCGCGAGCAGCATCCCGGGGGGATGGCCACCTCGTTCACCGAGACCACAGCCGAGGAGCAGTGGTCCTACGACTTCGGTCCGCACCGGTTCCACACCACCGATCCCCAGCTGATCGAGCACGTCAAGGAGATCCTGGGCGGCAACCACCACCAGGCGCAGCGACTTTCCCGGATCGTCCTCTTCAACCGGTTCTTCGACTATCCCCTCAAGGCGGGCAACGTGCTGCGCAACCTGCCGCGGCGGGTTCTGGTGCGCTCGTTTCTGGACTACTTCTGGGTTCGCTTCACCGAGCGCGTCGGGCTCAGCCATCACAGCGACGAGAACTTCGAAGGGTGGGTCGTCAAGCGCTTCGGGCGCACCCTCTACGAGCTGTTCTTCGGGCTCTACACGGGCAAGTCCTGGAAGATGCCCCCCGAGAAGATCTCCGGGGACTGGGCCAGCCAGCGGATTTCGCTCCTGAGCCTCGCCGACACGGTCAAGCAGACCCTCCGGCGCTCCACCTCCGATACGCCGCGCACGCTCGTGAGCAGCTTCATCTACCCCACCCATGGCGGGATCGGCGAGATCGCGCGCGGGTACGTGCGCGAGCTGGAGGCCCGTGGCGCCGTGGTGCTCACCGGGGCCCCCGTCACGCGCGTACACCTCGACGGCCGCCGCGTGAGCGCCGTGGAGTACGGCGGCCGCACGCCCGGGGTCCTCGAGGCTGACCACTTCATCTCCACGATCCCGATCACGACCCTGGCCCGGACGATCCGTCCGCCCGCCCCCGAGCACGTCCGTCAGGCGATCGCCGGCCTGCGGTATGTCTCGATCGTGTTCGTCTATCTGAAGCTGGCCAAACCGCACGTCTCCCCGGACAGCTGGCTGTACCTGCCCGAGCGCCACCTGACCGTCCACCGGATCTCCGAGTTCAAGAACTTCAGCCCTCAGGCGGCGCCGGCGGAGAAGACCATGGTCTGTGCCGAGATCACCTGCCGCGTCGGCGACGAGCACTGGCGCGCGGAGGACGAGGAGCTGATCGCAATAGCCACCTCGGACCTGCAGAAGATCGGCTTCATCGCCCCCGAGGAGGTGCTGGAGGGCTTCGTCAAGAAGATCCCCTATGCCTACCCGGTCTACGACCTGGAGTACAAGGAGCACCTGGCGCCGATCCTGGAGTTCGTGCACACGATCGAGAACGTCAAGACCGGGGGGCGCCAGGGGCTGTTCCGCTACAACAACATGGACCAGTCGATCGAGATGGGCCGCCGGATGGCGTGGGCGCTCGTGCAGGAGCAGGACGCCGACCACGAAGCGGTGGCTACCGAGAGCGAGTACTTCGGCTGATGGCGATCGCCGCCGCCGAGCCCGAGCTGCAAGTCGTTCCCCGCTGCCCGCTGTGCGGCTCGGAGCGCTTCACCACCGCCTTCCGGGAGCCGCCCTACAGCGTGCGCCGATGCGACCAGTGCGGCCTCGGGTGGGTCAGCCCCCGCCGAGGCCCGCAGGACCTGGTGGCCCTCTACGCGGATGACGCCTACTGGCGCTCGGACTCGCCCAAGACGATGGGCTACCAGGATTACCGCAGCGACGAGGAACTCTACCTTAAGACCTTCCGCCGCCGGCTCGGCTTCGCTCTGCAGGACGGCCCCACCTCTGGCGCGGCGCTGGACGTCGGCTGTGCCGCGGGGTTCTGTATGGCGGTGCTGCGCGCACGCGGCTTCCAGGTCCACGGCGTGGAGGTCTCCGAGACAATCGCCCGCCATGCGATCGATCACTTCGGCTTTGACACCGTCCACCTCGGCACGCTGGAGAGCGCGCCGTTTACAGAGGACAGCTTCGACCTGATCACGATGTGGGACGTGGTGGAGCACGTGGTCGACCCGCGGGCGCTGTTGGAGCGGGCGCGGTGGCTGCTCAAACCCGGAGGGCTGCTGGTGATCGAGACTCAGGACATCGACAGCCCCTTCGCCCGGCGGCTGGGGCCGCGCTGGCATCACTACAAGCACGCCGAGCACATCCTGCACTTCACCCCCGGGTCGCTGCGGACCCTGCTGGGCCAGGCCGGCTGGCGCGTACAGAAGCTCACCCACCGCTACGGCGGGAAGTACGTCTCGCTGGGCTTCATCGCCGAGCGTGCCGGTCGCCTGCATCCGGGGCTGAGCGCGGCGCTGGCACCGCTCGGCCGGGTGCAGAGCGCGCGCGTCTACCTGAACTTCATGGACGAGATGGTGGTGCTGGCGCGCCCTGCCTGAGGCGTAGCCACCGAGGATGGAGGAGACCGCCAACCGACAGTTCGTCGAGCTGGAGCGAACCCCACTTCTGGTTTGTGGGGCGCCGACGCATCTTCTTCCACCTGCTCGATCGCGAGCTGGCGGGGCGCACCGACGCCAAGGTCCTCGACGTCGGCTGCGGCGCCGGCGGCATGCTGGCGCCGCTCGCCCGCTACGGCGAGGTCACCGGGGTCGACATGCAGCCGGAGCTCGTGGATTTCTGCCGCCAGCGCGGCTTTGAGCGGGTCTGTGTCGGCTCGGCCTACGAGCTCCCGGCTGACGAGGCCTCAGTCGACCTGCTCACGCTGTTCGACACGATCGAGCATGTCCCCGACGACGAGCGCGTGCTGCGCGAGGTGCACCGCGTGCTGGCGCCGGGCGGACGGGTCTTCATCTCCGTGCCCGCCTACGGGTTCCTGTACGCCAACAACGATCGGGTCGCGCACCACCAGCGGCGCTACACGGTCCGAGCGCTGCGCCGCAAGCTGATCACCGCTGGCCTGGAGCCGATCCAGGTGACCTACTTCAACACGTTCCTGTTCCCGGCGATCCTGCCCGCGGTGCTGATCAAGAAGCTGCGTGAGCGCTTCGTCGACCCGCAGGACCAGACGAACCTCTCCCACGACGTTCCCGCCGGCGTGAACCGTGCCCTGGCCGCGGTGATGGGCAGCGAGCGCCGCCTGCTGGCGCGCCGGAGCCTGCCGTTCGGCCACTCGATCGTGGCTGTCGCCCAGCGGCCCCGGTCCGGTTCCTGAGCGCTCTCAGCGTCCGGCGGGGGCACGCGCGATCACGACCATGCGATCACGGAAGTCGGGGGCCCAGATCCGGGCCGCCAGCCCGAGGCGCTCCGCGCCGCGTAACGCCCCCCTGGAGAGCGCCGGCGAGTAGCCGCCGATCCGGCTCAGGTAGTACCGGACGGTGAACGCCTTGGGGGCGGTGTAGAGCCCCGCCACCTGCCAGCCCTGGCGGCCGAGCAGGCGGGTGATCGAGTCCCGGGTGAAGTACTGCACGTGGGTGGGGATCACCGACCACCAGCGGCGCCCGAGCACCCGGGCCAGCAGACTGCCGGCATCGGGCAGGGTCAGATAGAGGACGGCGCCCGGCGCCGCCAGCCCGGCGATCCGGGCCAGGGCCGCGCCGGGGTCGGGGAGGTGCTCGATCACGTCGCCCATGACCACGGCGTCGAAGTCCCCGGGCAGCTCGACGTCGAACAGCGCCGCGGTGCGCACGTCGAGGCCTAGACGCTCCTGGGCGTAGCGGGAGGCGTACTCGCTGGGCTCGACGCCGATCCCCCTCCAGCCGCGGGCGCGGGCCTCATCGAGCAGGAAGCCGACCCAGCAGCCGAGGTCGAGCAGGCGGCCAGGGGCGACGTGATGCTCGATCTCCGCCAGCGCCCGGCGCGCGCTGGCGCGCTGGCCGAGCTCCTCCTCCAGGTAGTCGCCGGATTCCGCGTGTGCGTAGGCGCGCTGCAGCTCCTGCGCCGCCGGCATCGTCGCCAGCTGCATGTGGCCGCAGGCGGGGCAGCGGACGATGTCCGAGAGTGCCGTCCCGAAGCGGTCGGTGCTGGGCACGAGACCCTCGGGCCCGGCCGCACCCGCCACGCGTAGATGGTCCACGAGGTTCTGCCCCCCGCACGCCGCGCACGCGACGGCAGCGCTCACGGTGCCGAGCGCGCCCGGACGGACCGCGCCGGGACGGTGCGGCCGATGCGGCCGCGCCAGGCCCGGGACTCCCGCAGCGCTGCGAGCGAGAAGCGCACCAGGCGCCATGGAATCGGCGAGCGGCCGCCGCCGCTCCAGCTGCTCCCGGTGGTCGCCGAGCCCCGGCGCACGCGATGGCTGACGTCGACCTCCAGCAGCGCCAGCCCCTGGCGGGCGGCGATCACCGTCAGGTACAGGTTGGGAATCAGGCAATCCCGGGGCAGCAGGGCCAGCTGGGCGGCAAGAACGTCCGCCTCGTAGCCGCGCAGAGGGCAGTTGGGATCCCGGGCGGCGATCCCGAATCCGGCGCGCACGTACAGGCGCAGCAGGCGGGTCATGGCCATCCGGAACCACGGGTCCTGCCGGAACCGCCGTACGCCGGAGACGGCGTGGGCCTCGTCGGCCAGGAGCACCAGCACCCGCCGCAGGTCGCTGCCGCGGAACTGGCCGTCGCCATCGACCTGGAGCACGAAGTCGGGGTGGTGCGCCAGCGCCTGGTGGTAGGCGGTCAGGACCGTGGGACCGTGCCCGCGGTTGACCGGCGAGCGAATCGGGTCCAGCCGGGCCCGCAGGCGGGGGCGCAGCGCCTCCAGCACCTCCGCGGTCCCGTCGCTGGAGGCATCGTCGACGACGACCAGCGTCAGCGCCGAGGTCCCCCCCCGCAGCGCTTCGTCGATCTCGGTCAGGAATTCGGCGATGCCCTCCGCCTCGTTGTAGGCCGGAATGGCGACGGCGACCGTCGGCTTGCTCTGCGGCTGGCTCTGCACGGGGCGGCGGATGCTACGCGCCCCCCGCTACCGTGGCCCTCGTGGATGGGATCTCGATCGCGCCGGGCGGGCGGGTGCTGATCATCGGGGCCGGACCCTGCGGACTGGCATGTGCGCGGGAGCTCGAGCGCCTCGGCCACCGGAACTGGCTGATCCTGGAGGGTTCCGCGGAGGCGGGCGGACTGGCCCGCTCGGTGGTCGATCCCGCCGGCTTCACCTGGGACCTGGGTGGCCACGTCGTGTTCAGCCACTTCGGCGAGTTCGACGCACTGCTCGGAGAGGCGATGGGAGACGAGGTGGAGCGCCACGAGCGCTCCTCCTACATCCGCTGCGGCGATCGCTGGGTGCCCTACCCGTTCCAGAACCACCTTCGCCATCTGCCGCCGCCGATCCGCGACGCCTGCCTGCGGGGGCTGGCCGGCGCCGGCGGTGTCGCCCCGGGCGCCGACTTCGCCGCCTGGATGCGCGGGACCTTCGGCGACGGCATCACCGAGCACTTCATGGCGCCGTACAACCTCAAGGTGTGGGCGTTCCCAGCTGAGGAGATGTCGGCGGAATGGATCGGCGAGCGGGTCTCGGTGATCGACTACGAGCGGGCGCTGCGCAACGTCCAGGAGGATCGGGACGACCTCGCCTGGGGGCCCAACAACACGTTCGTGTTCCCGCGCGGCGGGGGTACGGGTGAGATATATCGCCACGTGGCTGCGCCGCTCTCTCCGCGGGTGCGCTACGAGGCGCCGGTCGTGGAGGTGGCGCCCGAGCGTCACGAGGTGCGGCTGGCCACCGGCGAGCGGCTCGCTTACGACGCCCTGGTCTCGACCATGCCCCTGGATCAGCTGGTGGGCGCGGTTGCACAGTGCCCGCCCGAGCTGAGCGAGGCCGCGTCGGCGCTCGTGCACAACAGCGTTTACATGGTCGGGATCGGCTACGAGGCGCCGCTGCTCCAGGACAGTTCGTGGATGTACTTCCCCCAGCCGGAGCTTCCCTTCTACCGGGTCACGAACTTCGCCAAGTACGCCGCGGCCAACGTTCCCGGCGGCAACGTCTCCCGGTACTGCTCGCTGATGACCGAGACGGCCTTCTCGGCGCACCGGCCGCTGTCACGCGCCGGCCTGCAGGAGCGGGTGGAGGCCGGCCTGCGCGCCGCAGGGGTCGTGCCGGGCACCCCGGCGGTGGCCTCGATGCACCTGGAACGCATCGACTATGCCTACCCCGTGCCGACGCTTGGCCGCGACCGCGCGCTGCTTACGATCCAGCCGTGGCTGGCGCAGCGCGGGATCCTCTCCCGCGGACGCTTCGGCTCCTGGTGCTACGAGATCGGCAACATGGACCATGCGGTCAAGATGGGGACCGACGCCGCGCGGCGGCTGCTCACCGGCGCGCCCGAGGAGCTCTGGCGGCTGCGAGGATCTCCGCCAGTGCTCGCTGGTTGAAGGCGTCCTCGCTGTGGGCGGCAGCGGTCTGCCGGCCGCCCTCGATGAGCCGCTGGCGCAGCCTCTCGTCCGCGGCCAGCCGGCGCACCGCGGCGGCCAGCGCCGCGGGGTCCCCGGCCCTGAAGAGCAGCGAGTTGCGCTCGTCCCGGAGGTAGTCGCCCGAGCCGCCGGTGCCGGTGGCCAGCACCGGTCGGCCGAGCGCCATCGCCTCCAGCGGCACGAGCCCCCACGGCTCGGGCCACTCCACGGGAAAGAGCACCGCATCCGCTCCGCGGATGAGCTCCACCAGCTGCTCGCGCGGGCGCGCGGGCTCCAGGCTGACGCGCTCGGCCACCCCCAGCCGTTCCGCGAGTCCGAGCAGCTGCGCGCGATAGGCGGGGTCGCCCTCACCGACGATCGATAGATGCGCGCCGGGCGGCAGTTCGGCCAGGCTGGCAACGGCGGTGGCAACGCCCTTCTGCTCCACCACCCGACCGAGGTAGAGCAGCCGCCACCGCCACGGCGGGGGAGCCGGCTCTGCGAGCACCTCCAGAAACGATCGCTCCACCCCGGGGGAGAGGATCGTGCTCCGCGCGCGAGCGATCCGCAGGCCGGCGGCCGCGGTGCTCTGCGCCATCGTCGCCGAGCAGAACACCCACCGCCCCACGTCTGCCCATCGCACGCGCGCCGGTATCCCCGTGGCCCGCTGCACGAGGCCAGCGGCAAAGGGAAGGTGGGCCCAGGTACGTAGCCACAGGTCGCGCTCGCGCCCGTAGCTTGGCCACGGGTCGAGCACGAACAGCAGCGAGGGGATGCCGGCCTGCCGGGCTCGTTCCAGCAGGCTGAGGGAGAGCCCGCCGAGTGACCACCACGTGATCACATCCGGGTTCAGCTCCCGCACGTGCCGATCGAAGCGGGCGGCGTTGCGCCGCTCGAGGCCCAGTCGCGCCCGTAGCCCCAGCGCGGGCCACTCGTGATCGCGCCAGTACCACTCCAGCTCGCGATGGACCCCGGGATCTTCGGGAGCATCGCCGGAAACGGCGGGGTCGTGGTGGTCGCTGGCCAGCACGCGCACGGGATGGCCCTCTCGGCGGAGGTGGCGCATGACGCCGCGCCAGATGATCTCGTAGCCGCCGAGGTGGTGGGGCGGGTAGACGTTGCCGATCGCCAGGACTCGGACGGGCGACGCCATCACGCGGATGTTAGGTGGCGGGGTGGGCCGCGGCGGCTGCGAAGATACCGGGGCGATGTCGGACATCCCGGAACTGACGTGGGACCCTCAGCCGGAGAGCCAGCCGCCCCCCGCGGGCCGGCGCGGGCTGCCGCTCCTCTTGGCCGTGCTGCCCCTGGTGCCGATCCTCGTGGGGGTTGTGATCACCTCGCGCACCGTCCCGGCCCAGGCGCTCAGCCCCGGCGGCTATCGCCCGCTGGCTGCGGCGCCGGCCAGCGTCGCCGCTCGAGGGGCGGCGCTCCCCCCGGGTCCCGGGACGGTGGTGGCGATCCTGCACTCGTCAACGACGATGCGGCGGGCGCCGGCCGGGAGGCCCTTCGGCCGCGTCCAGAGCCGCACCGGGTTCGGCTCGCCGGCGGCGATGTGGGTGGTGGCCTTCGCCCCCGGCTGGCTCGGGGTGATCAGTCCGGTGGCGGGCAACGGGCGGGTCGGCTGGATCCCGCGCCCGGCGGCTTCGCTGGCCCGGGTGAACTGGAAGCTCCAGGTGTCGTTGGCCGCGCGGCGGCTGACCGTGCTCCTCGGCGGCCGCCCCGTGGCGCGCTATACGGTGGCGATCGGGCGTCCCAGCGCCCCCACGCCCACCGGCCGCTTCTCGGTCACCGATCGCCTGAACACCGGCGACGCCGGCGGGCCCTACGGCTGCTGCATCCTCGCGCTCTCGGCGCTCGCGCCGCACGCGATCCAGGGCTGGAACGGAGGCAACCGCATCGCGATCCACTCCACGCCCGAGAGCGCCAGCATCGGTGAGCCGGTCAGCCACGGCTGCCTGCGCCTGAGCCTTCCCGCCGGGCGGTGGCTCCTGGCCCACATCCCGCTGGGAACCCCGACGATCATCAGGAGCTGACAGATGCCCTCGCGCGGCGTGAAGAAGGGCACCAAGCGTGCCCGGCAGTACGAGCACATCAAGGACAGCGAGCTGGAGCAGGGCGCCAGCGAGGACCGGGCCGAGGAGATCGCCGCGCGGACCGTGAACAAGGAGAAGGCCCGCTCGGGCGAATCCCGCACGAGCTCTCGCACCTCCACCGAGGACATGTCCTCCTCACGCCGGGGCGGCCAGCTTTTGGGCACCGACCGGGAGAAGGGCCGTACCCGGCAGCAGCTCAACAACGACGCGCGCAAGCTCGGCGTCGAGGGACGCTCCAAGATGAACAAGAGCCAGCTCCAGCGCGCCGTGCAGCGGGCCGGGGGCTGAGAGCTCCAGCTCCGATCAGGCCCTGTGCCGAGGCTCAGCCGAACAGCGGGAACCGCCGGCGGCGGGCCAGCCGGTCCATGCCGTCCTGGATCGCGTCCTGGACCTCGTTGAACTTGGCCTTGACGTACTCGTCGTCATCGGCCTTGTCGGGATCGGAGAGCAGCTCGATCGGCTCGCCGAAGGCGGTGCGGATCTTCGTCGGCAGCGGCAGCTCGGGCAAGAACGCGGGGGATAGGCCCCAGGGGAACTGGAGCGCGATCGGGAACAGCTTCAGCTGCGCCACGCGGTCGAGCGCCAGCCACTTCGCCAGCCGGCGCCCGGAGGTCAGCACCGGCATCGAGTCCGGGCCGCCGACGGTGGAGATGGGCACGATCGGGACCCCGCAGCGGATCGCGAGCTTGACGAAGCCCATCCGCCCGGCCAGGTATGCCTCGTCCCGGTGGGACCACGTGCGCAGCGAGTCCCGCTCGCCGCCGGGCCACAGCGCCACGTCGTGGCCCGCCGCCAGCGCGCTCATGATGCTGTCCGCATGGGCCGGGACCACCCCCATCCGCCGGAAGTAGGCGCCCACCCCGGGGGCCGCCATCAGCGCGTCGTGGGCGGTGCCGTGTATGGGGCGATCGTCGCCGAAGTGACGCCACCACGCCGCTCCGACGGTCCAGGCGTCCCACACGAACGGCGCTCCGGAGTGGATCCCGATCAGCAGCGCCGGCGCCGGCGGGATGTTCTCCCACCCCTCGATGTCCAACCGGAACCACACGTCCATCAGCCAGTTCCAGAGGTACTTCTGGCGATGCATGAAGGTCGGATCAGGACCGTCGAGGTTCCACTCGCCCGCGCGCTCGGCGACCCAGCCGGAGGCGCCCGACTGTTCCTCACGCTTGTCCTGCGCCTTCTCACGCGCCTGCTCGGCGTGACGCTCGGCCTGGTGCTGGCGCGGGCTCTTGCTCTCAGCGCCGTCCGCTGCGGCTTTCCGGCGCGTCTGCAGATCGTCCATCGTTCTCCTCCAAAAGGGTGACTTCCTCGGGCTTACCCGATGGGGCTGATTACAACCGGGAAAGGTGGGGCAGCAAGGCATCGCACCCATGCCGGCCAAGGAGCGACGATGAAGATCGGCTACTTCATCCGGATTCATCCCGCCGTGATCGCGCAGGCGGCGGCGACCTCCGCGGTGATGCTGGAGGGCCGCTTCTGCCTGGGCCTGGGCAGCGGCGAGGCGCTCAACGAGCACATGCTCGGCGACCGCTGGGAGCCGGCGAGCGGCTGGAGATGCTGGAGGAGTCCATCGAGGTGATCCGCACCCTGTGGCAGGGCGGGGTGCAGAGCCACCGCGGGCGTCACTACCGGGTTGACCACGCCCGGATCTATGACCTGCCGCCGGAGCCGCCCCCGATCATCGTCTCGGGCTTCGGGCCCAGGCTTGGGCCGCGAGGTGCCGCTGGCCGGCGTGCTGTTCGCCGTCGGCGCCCTGCTGCTGGCGGCGGCGGCGGCGCTGACGCTGTACTTCGGCAAGTCGATGCTGGAGCGGGCGGCGAGCGACGCCGGATACGGCTGGCTCGTGCCCGTGTTCATCCTGTCCTCGGCGCTGACCGCCGGGGCGGTGCTGCGCGTGACCGGCCGGGTGTTCCTCGGCTGGGGGCCCCGGGAGGGCCCGGATCCCAGCCAGTCGCGCGCCGCGCAGGAGCGCGTCGACGAAACCCGCGACTCCCGAGATCACACCCCCGCGGTGATGCTGGCGGTTCCGGCCGTGCTGCTCCTCGCCGCCGGCGGGGCGGGCCTCGTGCCCGGTCTGATTCCGGCCGTCGAGCACGCCGCGGTCCGCTTCACCGACCACGGCGCCTACCAGGCCTGGGTGATCGGCGGCGGCCGCGTCCACTGGCCCGCGGCGGCGTCGTCGCACATCGAGGGCATCGATGTCGCCTTTGCCGCCATCAGCGTGGCCGGTGCGCTCGGGTTGGCGGCGCTCGGCCTTTTCGGGCGTCCGCTCTGGGAGGGGCTGCCCACCGGCCTCCGCCAGCCCGCCCGGAGCGGGATGCGGACCCTGCGGCATCTGCACTCGGATGAGATCGGCGACTACATCGCGTGGTGGACCGCGGGAACGGCGGTGCTGGGAGGGGTCTGTCTGCTGGCACTGCGCTGAGCGGGCGCGGTGGACCTTCTAAGGTGAGTGGCCCTGTCAGCCAATCTTCAAGGAGCAGCCATGGCCGGAAACATCGACCGCATCACGGGCCGGATCAAGCAGGCCGCCGGAGATCTCGTGGACGACTCCAAGCTGCGTGAGTCGGGGGTGAAGGACGAGCAGAAGGCGCAGGCCAAGGAGGATCTGGCGCGGGCCCAGCGGGAGGCGGACGCCAAGGCCCAGGAGGTGGCGAACCTGGAGCGCGAGGGCAGTCGCGAGCGCGGCGGCGATGCGGGTTTCGGCGCCGGTGGCGCGGGTACCGGCGGCGAGGGAGGCCCCGCCCGCACTCCGAACCCGTAGCGGGCCGCGGGCGGACGCCGGAGCGCTGGCGATACGCCTCAGGCCAGGGGAGTGTCGCCGAGGCCCTGGCAGAGGTCGACGATCGACTCGTACACGGCGATCGCGCCGGACTCGCTGAGCTCCTCGATCGCGAACCCGCCGGTGAGTACGGCGATCGTGCCGACGTCCGCTTTGCGGGCGGCGTGGATGTCCCAAGGGGTGTCGCCGATCATCACGGCATCCTCGGCGTCGGCTCCGACGCGCTTCAGTGCCGCACTGACGAGATCCGGCTGCGGCTTGGTCTCCTCGACGTCGGCCGATGTCGTCCAGCCGTCGGCAAGCTCCCGGGCATCGAGCAGGTCGAGGTAGCGCTCGACCTCGTCCTCCTTGGCCGAGCTGGCCAGCACGAGCGTGTGCCCCCGCTCCTTGAGCGCCTTCATCAGGTCGCGGGCCCCATCCATGACCGAGACCTCGTCGATCAGCTCAAAGTAGCGCTCCTTCTCGGTGTCGCGGATGTCCTCGCCCTTGTCCTTTTCGGTCTGCTCGTCGGTCAGGGCCTCCACCACCTGGTCGCCGCCCATCCCGATATGGCGGTGGATCCGCCAGATCGGCAGCACGATCCCGTGGTGGTGAAAGGCGCGATACCAGGCGATGGCGTGCTGGTAGTTGGTGTCGACGAGGGTTCCGTCGATGTCGAGGATCGCGAGGCTCATGGCCGGCTGATCTACCCGCGCCGGTGCGCTCGCAACCGCAGGTGTCGATCTCGAAGCCCGCGGGTATGCCGTCACCATGGAGGAGACAGATCCCGGCGCGCTCGCCGACGAGTACGAGCGGCAAGCCGACGACATGGAGCGCACTGGCGACAAGGTCGACCAGCACGTGCACGAGACGCGCGAGGACTGGCAGCAGAAGCGCTCCTCCGAGGGGGTGCCGGGCGCCAACCCGCTCACCGCCGCCGAGACGGAGTCCGACGAGGACGAGGACGAGCGGGGGGAAGATTCCCACGAGGAGCGCAAGGGCGAAGAGGACTCCGAGGGGGAGACGAAGGGCGAAGAGGACTCCGAGGGGGACCGTAAGTCCAAGTCCGATGGAGACAGCGAGACCGAGGACTGAGCGACCCCCGGTGCTGTAGCCATCTGGCCCTGCCCGACGGCACCCCCCTGCAGAACACGACAATCGTCCGCTCTTCCGAACTCGTTGTCGAGTTCTTCTGCTCCACGCGGATCAACGCGACAACGGATCCTGACGGGAGGGCGATTGACGCGTTATGCACCCGCCCCACCGCGCCGACTGAGCCGCGGCCCTGGAGCTTGCCGCCCCGGCCCCCTCAGCCGGTCAGCTTCAGCTTCGCCAGCACCTGGCGGAACTTGCTCTGAGGACCCGAAGCCGGAATCTCGGCTTCGGAGCGCTCGGCGGTCTCGTTCTGGCGCTCGGTGATCCACTCGCCGCTGGGCGTGCGGCGGATCGCCCCGATGCGGGTGCCGGACTCGTCGTGCAGCCCGCCACCGTCGTCGACCTTCAGGTCCCGCTCACCGCCGAGCGCCTCGGTGACGATCTCCTGCACGCGCTTGGGATCCCACTCGTCGAGATGCTGATCGTTCAGCCTCGCTGTCACGGATGCGAGCACACGCTCGGTCCCGGCGTCTGTGGCCATGAGTCGGCGGTTACCCCCTCTGCCTCGGCGTAACGCATCGGCGGCTACGGCTTGACCTCCACACCGCGGGGGTATAGAAGGTGGGCTCAGATGCGCAACGCACGCCGGCTGGTACCTCCCTTCCTGCGGCAGCTCAGCTCCGACCCGTTCGGGCTGGGGCGCGCCGCGCAGTCGCTGCACTCCGAGCAACTCACGTAGCCGTTCAGTCCCCCTGGTCCTTGGGGGCATCGGCTCAGAATCAGAGTAGGGCGGGGAGTGCGCCGCCGGTTTGGTTGGCGGTGAGCAGTTCGCGGAGGTAGGCGAACAGGGAGCGGTGTTGC
>JAABUR0100000688.1_pt1 | contig 69184 bp, 73 predicted proteins | sample 5560091 | NCBI WGS metagenome assembly JAABUR01 (sample SAMN10711879, study PRJNA513375) | rock metagenome | isolation source: Antarctica rocks | place: Antarctica: Victoria Land, University Valley sud
AGTTCATGTGCAAACGAAAATCGCGACAGTCACAAGAACGCTACACTCGTTATTTAGATTAATGAATAGCGAGTGAGAACTAAATGTCAAATCAGGAAAGCAGTTATACCTGACATGCGTCACGTCTATTAGCGATTATGGCGCCGAAATATGGTGAAATAATCAAAAAAGCTACTTAGTCAAATTTCGCAAACTGCAAAACGCTGCATTACGAAAAATTCTGAGTGCGTTTCGAACATCATCGATAGAGACTATGCAAATAGAAGTCGAAATCTCGTCGATGAAGATGCGATTAGACCAAAAGTGCAAGAACTATGCAATTCGAATAGTTGAGTTATCGAAAAAACACTCTATCAGGAAAAGAACATCTATTTCGTACTCATCTTAATACTCTATCGAATTGAATCTAGATCTGAACGCATCGAAATATCTGAACTGAAACGAGACGAAGAAGAACTTACCTCGAAAAGTCAAGAAGTGCAAAGACAGACTCACGCAGATATATCGAATATTGAACAAAGTGCAAAAAACACTGAATTCAATAAAAGAAATCGAAATTCCTCACTTCAAGAAACCGTGAGGTCAAGAAATCGAGCATTTAGCAAGAATTCAAATTGAATTTGCAAAAAGCGAAACTCGCGAAACGATCAATTCGCACTACAGGGAATTAGAAAGAATTATCAAAAAGGCGAAAAACATAGTGATGTATATCGACGCATCGCAAATTCGGAAAAAGATAGCAGAAATCGAAACAGAAACTGAAACGACAGTGATATTCACGCATGAACTCGTCAGATACAGCAAAGCGACAAGCGTTTACAACAAAATAATCACAACGGAAGCGAAACTGCAAGCTATTAGCGATGCAATCGCAATATGCAGCGAAAAAGCACTCAAAAACAGCGAAATTTGAGTGTACATGAACAGTCAAATGACTTTGCAAAGACTAAACGCAAAGAGCAACGTCAATGCGAAGTTATTCGATGACATACGACAAAACTTGATCAATTTACGTCAGAATCAGTGTCAAATTCGCATACAGTGAATATCGAGTCGCAAGAGCATTATTGGGAACGAAAAAGCAGATCAATTGATCAAAAGCGCTGCTCAAGAATTACCAGTTATCGACAACACGAAAGCAATCATCATAAGCTTCGTCAAAAAGCAAATTTGCAAAGAGGCGAAATTACAATGGTTAAATGCCTGGAAAAGCAGTATCAAGAAGGGAAACCAGTATCGAAAGCACATATCAAAGGTGAACCTAAGTCATAAATCACTAAAAGAGATGAGGAAAATCGATAGACTAACGTTTTCAACCTTTATTCAGCTGAAAATGAAACATGGCTATTTCAAGAGCTATTTGCATTGATTATCAGAGAATAATTCAAACAAATGCTATGAAATATGCAATGCGAGGCAAACGTCGAAGCATTTACTGCTGAACTGCAGACATTATAGAGCAGAGCAGATAAAGCTTAAGGAAAAAGCTCAGCTCAAAAACACAGACACTATATTGACACTGTTCATCACCAAGATTGAAAGAATCGCAACACTAGAGCATTTGAAAAATACTCGAATTGCGACGAGGAAATGACTATTAGAAACGAAAGAGTAGAACGCGAAGAGTGCGAAGAGACAAAGAAAAACGGAAGTACGATGACGAGAGTTGAGTGAGAGCGCTTGTATGCGCAAACTATCGATGTGATTGATCAACGAGAAGATATAAAGCAGCGACTTTAGCCAGATTACATGTAACTTAGCATACATACAGCGCCTAGACAGTGTCATAGTCATAGACTGCATGCACTTAATGAAGAAATAAAAAAAAATTAAACTCATCATCAATTGAAAATGCATGATGAGAATAGTGACAAAAGTTCGTTCACTATGATCGCGAAATCAAAGATTTTCAACAGCGAAGCATATGACTTGAATAGATTGAACAACATCAAAGAAGCTATTCATCAAGCAGTTAAAGAAGAAAGTCGACTTAGCGAAATTCTATGAGCATTCACTATCACAGCAGAAGATATTCTCAAGCAAGAAAAAGATCATCTTGAAGTAAAGAAAGATTTCAGAAAGTTTACAAGTCAAGCAAGCTTTATAAGCATGTACAACAAATTGTACACTCTCTTTAAACAGAAAGAGAAAGATTTTTCACAGCGAATGTAATAAATCAAGAATGATATACATCAAGCTATTTATGACACTATGCAAGATGAGTTAATCACATCACGCAAAGACATTCGTTATTGTGACATAGTCATGAAAAAGTCACTCACAGAAGTCAAGTTCATCAAGCAAGAAGAATATGTACTTTTTGATGAAAATCATATATTCAGAAAACTTAGACAGATGACAAAAGTCATCAGAGAGAGATTTAATCTGTGTGATTTGAAGAAATATTTACTTAAGAAGATCAATTTGAATTGATTTCAGTACATAAAACAAGTATTGAAAGAGCAAACTTTTAGTTCAAAAAACTAGAAAATCTTTTGATCAATAAATCATCAAAGAAGTCTAGTCAAGAATCGAAAATTGAAAGCATATTTATCTTCATCAGCAACTTGACACAATTACAAGTCTGAATCAAAGTTAATGATCACGCAGCATGACTATTCATAGACAGTGACTGCACAGAGAATTACATATTTTCAGAATTTGCTAGAGAAGCGCAAATATTTATGCAAAAGAAGAAAGAATTTTACAATCTGCAAAACTTCAATGAAACACTCATGAAGTATAACAATAAACTAATAAATCAAGAGATTCAATTCATTCATTTGAAACTTGAACATCATTGAAAGAAGTTATGTTTAGATGTTATAAAGCAGTCAGACAGCGATATAGTTCTAGACATATCATGACTTCATACAATCAATTCAATAATTGATTAAGTCAACAAGACAATTGCATTTCTAGATATAAAAACGACGCGATTGCACTCAATATTGAAGTCATCACAAAATATGAAGATATTTGTTATGACGAGCGAAGAAATGCGTGAAGAGTTCAAAGAAATCAATGATGCACAGATGTTATGAAGTAAAGAGATTCAGAGTGATCATTCTAAGAATTTCGCTATCGCTATTATTTTTAAAGAATATCAGAAATATAAGATTCTGTTTGAGAAAGAAAATGATCAAGAGACACTATTCAAACATTAATCATGAAATTATGAGATTAAGCTTGTTGATGACAAGAAACTCATGAAACAGTTCATTTACTCATTGTCAGCAGAAAAGCTTGATGCTTTGCAACAATATCTGAAAGAAAACATGTGAAAAGAATTCATTAGAAAATCACAGTTGTTAACAGAATATTCAATTTTGTTTATTTTGAAATCAAATGAAAGTTTAAAACTATGTGTCAACTACAGAACATTGAATAACATCATGATTAAAAACAGCTATTCATTATCGCTCATAGCAGAACTGCAGAACAGACTGCAAAGTGTGCAGTGATTTACGAAATTTAATATATTTAAAGCATTTAATTGAATATGAATTAAAGAAGAAGATGAGTGAAAGACAGTCTTTCACAGTCAACTAAAACATTATGAGTATTTGATCATGTCTTTCGATTTAATCAATGCTTCAGTCACATTTTAAATCTTTGTAAATAATGTGCTACAACGTTATCTGAATCATTTTATCATAGTATATTTGAATGATATATTAGTATACTCAAAGATGAAGAAAGAACATGTGCAACATGTTAAAAAAGTTCTACAGACTTTGAAGAAAGTCGATCTGTGCATCAAGTCAGAGAAAAGTGAATTTCATGTACAGAGTGTACAGTTTTTAAGATTCATAATCATGTCTCAAAGTTTAAGAATGAACTTAAAGAAGATAAAAGCTGTTACGACTTGATCAATGTCAAAGTTGAAGATTGAAGTTCAATTCTTTCTAGAATTCGCGAACTTTTATAAACACTTTATAAAGAAATATTTCAGAATCATCTCATCACTTACGAATCTTACAAGAAAGAACATATCATTTGTGTGAACTGAGAAAGCAGAAGAAGCTTTCAAGAAGCTGAAGAAATTGTTTATCTTTCAGTCAATACTGATCATGTTTGAATCAGAAAAACTCATTATGCTTAAGATGAATGCATCAGACAAAGCTATTGAAGCATGTATCAGTCAATCAAATGATAAAAGATGTTTGCATTTTATTGCATTTCACAGTAAAAAGTTTACAGACGTTGAATTGAACTACAAAATACATGACAAGAAGCTGTTAATTATTGTTGATTCTTTCAAACAATGAAGAGTGTATCTGAAAGAATTTAGACATCAGATTTAAGTATATACAAATCATAAGAATCTGCTATACTTCACGATCACGAAAGTTTTAAATCAAAGACAGATTAAATGATCAAAAAAGTTGTTATCATACAACTTTTAAATTCAATATTGAAAGAAATTTAAAAACTTGAAGATTGATGTCTTGAGCAGAAGAGCAGATCACATGACAGATAAATCACAGATAAATCAGACTATTTTATAAGAGAACTCAGACAATTCAATTGTTTATAATAGACAGAATGCAGCTACTTTATGAATCAACAACAGAGATTTTGAGAAACGAGTAAAGCTAAAGCTAGCGAAGAACTCAGTCACGCAAGATATTATAGAAAATATTAAGAATAACGCGAACTTTGAGATTATCAATGAAATACTGACATTTCAAAATCTCATCTATGTTTTAACAAGATGTAAATGAGAAATAATAAATGATTATCACAAGTCAATGATATACAAACATCAAGATTTGAATAAAATCATTGAAAGAATATCTAGAATCTACTATTTCTCAAAGATGAGAAAATAGATAGAAGATATTATCAGAAAGTGCAATGTGTATATTCATATGAAACACAATCAACACAAACTCTATGAACTTTTGAAAAGTCTTAGCACATCAGATTCTGCATGAAAAAGCATAGCTTTGAACTTTATAATCAAGCTATTTAAGTTAAAGAAAAGAGTCATCGAGATTATTTATGACTTTATCTTGATTATAATGAACAGATTAATCAAGTATGAATACTTCTTGTCATATAAGAAAGCAACATTTGCAAAAGATTTGATTTACACATTTCTAAGAATAATTGTAGCAAATCATGAATTATCAGACAAGATAATTTCAAATAGAGACAAGCTCTTTACATTGAAATTCTGAAAATTCTTGATGAATCAACTAGAGATTCATCATAAGCTGTTAACAGCTTATCATTCACAGACAAATGAACAAATGAAAAGAATGAATCAGACATTGAAACAGTATCTCAGATGTTATATTAATTATAGACAGAATGATTGAATACAGTTACTGTCAATAGCACAGTTGACTTTCAATAGCACAACAATAAAAGTAATTAGCATGTCATCATTCTTTGTGAACTACAAATTCAAGTCAGAAACTTTTAAGAAATTGTGTGAATTTGTACAATTAGCTCAAAAAGCTACGCTACAGATAAAACAATTGCAGTTGCTACAGAAAAAATTACAAAAAAACATACAGTTTCTCAGCAAGTGCATGACTCTGTATGCAAATAAGAAAAGAGATAGAAGATTTACTCTTAAAAAGAAGAACAAAGTATATTTACTAAGACAAAACATCAAAATGAAAAGATCAAGTAACAAACTGAATCACACAAAGCTAAAATTTTATAAGATTCTAAAGATCAAAGAATCAATTAACTATAAGTTAAATCTGTCAGCATTTATGAAAATACATTTGATATTTGATATTTGTCTTTTGAAAATTGCAGACTTAAATACATTAATTCAAACAGAATCTTCAGAAATTGATTCAAAGAATCAGAACATTGAGTACGAAGTAGAAGATATACTAAATCAGCAAGATATCAAAGATCAGTCTCATTGATTAATTAAATGAAAAGATTATGAACATATTGAGAACACTTGAAAATTGAAGAAAAATCTCAAGAACTGTCAGATGCTTCTGTGACAGTTTCAGTTGAGAAACTCAGTCAGTTAAAGTCTGATGAAATCTCAATCTGCTTGAAAAACACATTAAAAAGAAGATCATTCAATGATGATTCACTAGTCTTTCTCTCATCTTTCTCAAGTTCAATGATGTTTCAAAACTTTTATTTAATCATTGTTTGTTTCTTATTCTTCAGAAATACAAATTGATTTTGCAGATGAATAGCTTTTGCAAAGATCTTTTGCATCTGCTTGTGAATGTTCAGCAGCTCATCAAGAACATGATTACATTCTGTCTTTACTCTTTTTCACTTCATTATCAAGAAAGTAAGATTACATTTGCAATTGAGATGCACACACTCAATGCAACGATCAATTTTGTTGTTAACACGACATTTCTTTTGCAAGTGACTGCAATGTTTACAAGAATGTATAACAGCACACTCAAAACTTATATGCTCAAGAAAATCTTTGTGACGTAAGATAGAATTTTTGATTGTGTGATGAAAAAACATGAAGAAAAAGTGATTTTCAAGATGAAAATCTTAAAAGAAAATCTGGTGTTAAAACTCTCTTACATGAGATTATGTAACAGCAATGATTAGATAATTATTGAGTAATCAGAGTTTCAAAGTGATCACAGTGAGCATGATGAGCATAATGCTCATCTCACTCATCTTGCTCAAAGATGATTAGAATGATCATTCAGAACAGAGACAACTTGACATGATTCTTTTATATTTATATAACAATGATCATTTTCTTAAATAAAAGCTTTATGCTCAACTTATATAAACAGTCAATACATATTATTGTTTCAGCTATCTTCAAATCTCAAGTCTAGTAATAGTGATTATTGTTTGATCTCTGTATATATCTTGTGTTGTTAAAGAAACAATCATTACATGATGCTCATACAGAAACAGATCAGACAAATATGAAGAATAGTTTGAAAAGAGAAATTTAATGCAGTTCATTTTCAATATTTAACATCAGAAATGATACATTGATATCTGTAACTGCACAAGAATTATGTGAAGTCTCACAGTGCATTATTGACACAGTTATGCATAAGAAAGATTGACTTCAATCAATTTTTACATGAGAAACAAGTTTTTTTTCTTTTTCTTCATTAAGTGCATGCAGTCTATGACTATAATATTGTTTAGACGCTGTATATATGCTAAGTTACATGTAATCTGATCAAAGTCACTGCTTTATATCTTCTCATTAATCAATCACATTGATAGTTTGTGCATACAAGCACTCTTGCTTAAACTTTTGCAATCATACTTTCATTTTTCTTCATTTCTCTGCACTCTTCGCGTTCTACTCTTTTATTTCTAATAGTTATTTTCTCGTTGCAATTCAAGTGTTTTTCAAATACTTTAATGTTGCAATTCTTTCGATTTTAATGATGAACAGCATCAATATAATGTTTGTGTTTTTGAGCTGAGTCTTTTTCTTAAGCTTTATCTGCTCTGATCTATAATGCTTGCAATTTAGTAGTAAATGCTCTGACGTTTGACTTGCATTGCATATTTCATAGCATTTGTTCAAATTATTCTCTGATAATCAATGCAAATAGCTCTTGAAATAGTCGTGTCTCATTTTCAACTGAATAAAGATTGAAAACGTTAGTTTATCTATTTTTCTAAGCTCTTTTAGTGATTTCTAACTTAGATTCACGTTCGATATGTGTTTTCAATACTGATTTCCCTTCTTGATGCTACTTTTTCAGACATTTAATCATTGTAATTTCGTCTCTTTGCAAATTTGCTTTTTGACAAAGCTTATGATGATTGCTTTTGTGTTGTTGATAACTGATAATTCTTGAGCAGCGCTTTTGATCAATTGATTTACTTTTTCATTCTCAATAATGCTTTTGTGACTTAATATTCACTGTATGCAAATTTGACACTGTTTCTGACGTAAATTGATTAAGTTTTGTTGTATGTCATTGAATAACTTTGCATTGACGTTGCTCTTTGCGTTTAGTCTTTGCAAAGTCATTTAACTATTCATGTACACTTAAATTTCGCTGTTTTTGAGTGCTTTTTCGCTGCACATTACGATTGCATCGCTAATAGCTTGCAGTTTCGCTTTCGTTATGATAATTTTGCCTGAAACACTTGTCGCTTTGCTGCATCTGATGAACTCATGCATGAATATCACTGTTGTTTCAATTTCTGTTTCAACTTCTGCTTTCTTTTTTCGAATTTATAATGCGTCGATATACATCACTATGTTTTTCGTCTTTTTGATAATTCTTTCTAATTCTCTATAGTGCATATTAATCGTTTTGCAAGTTTCGCTTTTTGCAAATTCAATTTGCAATTTCGTCAGATATTTGATTTCTTGATCTTATGATTTCTTAAAGTGAGGTATTTTGATCTTCTGTATTGAATTCAGTGTTTTTTGCACTTTGTTCAATATTTGATATATCTGCATGAGTCTATCTTTGCACTTCTTGACTTTTCAAGATAAATTTGACTTCATCTTGTTTTAGTTCAGATATTTTGATGCGTTCAGATCTAGATTCAATTCAATAGAGTATTGAAATGAGTATGAAATAAATGTTCTTTTTCTGATAGAATGTTTTTTCAATAACTTAACTATTCAAATTGCATAGTTCTTGCACTTTTGATTTAATTGCATCTTCATTGATGAGATTTCAACTTCTATTTGCATAGCATTTATTGATGATGTTCAAAACGCACTCAGAATTTTTCGTAATGCAGCGTTTTGCAGTTTGTGAAATTTGACTAAGTAGCTTTTTTGATTATCTCATCATATTTCAACGTCATAATCGCTAATAAATGTGATGCATATCAGATATAACTGCTTTTCTGATTTGACATTTAGTTCTCACTCGCTATTCATTAATTTAAACAATGAGTGTAGCGTTCTTGTAACTGTCACGATTTTCGTTTGCATATGAACTTTGAAGTTGAGCTTTTGATTCAGTCAAACTTTTAGTCATCATATGCATGTTTTTGATTTTATGATCATGTTATTGAGTAGAATAATCATTTGATTGAGTGTTGTCTTGTGACTTTCAAAGTATATTAATTCAGATTTCAAGTCATTGAATTGCACTGCGTTGTTCTCAGCTCATGTGAAAGCGATTTTTGCTGCGTTTTTCAGCATTTTCACATTTTTGTCAATATTTCTTCCCTCAATGTATAGCATCATGTCATCAATATAGCTGAGTGACTGTAAATTTTCAAACTTTGCGCGAATCTTTGAAAACAAGTATTGAATATAAATTAGAAATAAAATGAGCGAGATAAATGAGTCTTGTGATATTTCTGTGCTTATTTTCTTTGATTTCTGATGTTCATCATCAAATAGTCAATAATTCGATTTTGTAAGAAACATTTTACTCAATTGATTAAATTGATTGATATTTTCAATTTAATCAATATTTTGATCAGCTGTTTCAATGCAACATGATCAAAGACTTCTTTGACATCTAGAAGTAAACAGATAAGCGTGTTTTCTTGACTTTTCATTATTTGCGCATCATGTACTAAATTTAGTACTGCATTTATAGCTGATCTTTGTTTTCTGTCTTTCATTTGATCAAAATTCAGCAGCTTGTCATTAATTTCAGCTGTGTAAGACAGTTGCACTGCTATTATTTTTTCTGCTACTTTGTTTAAACAGTTTAGCAGCGTAATAATTCTGTATGTTTTTAAAATTGAATAATTTAATTTATTTGATTTTTTCAGAATAATTCTCGTGTCTTTGCGTCATATCTTCAAATAATAGTCATTTTCAATCAAATCTAAGTACATTAAATTGAAGATTTTCAATATGCTTTTGTATGCTTGCTGTATGATTATGAATGACATATCATCTGATTCAAGTGCTTTTCTGAGTGCTGAGAAGTTAATTGCGTGCTTGATTTTTTCTTTGATAACTCTTGATCAGATCAGCAATGAAACTCATCTGTATATGATGCTGACTATAAATCTACTGTTTAGCTATAGTAAAGTCTAGAAATTATCAAAAGTTTGAATGACATTGAAATGCTGCGTGATGATGAAGCGCTGTGCATTGATTGCATGCAAAGTTTTCGCGATCGCGCAGACTTTGATAATCTCAATGCACATGCTACAAAAGCAATTTGCATGCAAATGAGAAAATTAAATAAAATGCAAAACTATGAGAAAAATTGCTTATGAAAATTATTTGATTCAGCATCTTGTCATTATGATGATAAGAACTGAAACAAAACATTCTTATGTTTAATTTGTTGAAGATGATTAGCAGAAAGAACTTGAATCATAAACATTCTTTAAATTTACATGCTAACTATGTATAAATCTTGTTAAGACTGCATATTTGTTACTGCAATATGAACAACTTATGAGTCTCATTAAGTTCAACATAAGCAAACTTGAGAATCTCATTAATATTGTTTAACAGATATTCAAACACAGACATTCTATACATAAATAATACACTGATGAAAAGACTTTGTTAAAAGAAGAGAGACACAAGCAAGTTAATAAAGAATGATTGAACTATGCTGTCTGATTAGAAGTGTAGCATATAAACATTTTTGCAAGACATGATTGATTTGCATGAGAGAAAGCTTTACAAATAACACAAAACAGATGAGTTGCACACTTTACAAGCGAAGTGAGCATCTGCAAAGCATGATATACAATGATGATGATTGTCAATCTTAAGAATCTCACTTCTTCACTGAGCTTTAACTCTTGAATGTCTTGATGATAAAGTCAATCTCTAGTTAAAAACATTGTTTGTATAGCTTGAAAAAACAGTAACATATATTAATATGATTAAAGAAGAAATTGATTGTGATATGCATGTGTATTGCAAATGAAACGTCTGCAACTCATGCTTAAGAAGTAAACTGTTGAAATTTGAGCAGTGAGAAATCTCATTCATCTTGAACTGTGAATCTGTTACAAGAAAACTCTCTGAGTAATTTCTTGAATCTAAGAAGAAAATCAGCATAAAGATTGTGCTCTATGTATATTGCATGCAATGTATACAACATATTTTTGATAAATTTAAACATCATTAAAGCGTTCAATTAAGTTTTGCACGTCAGACTTCTGCATACTCTGAAAATGAAAAGAACTTCAGACTACATAGTTGAATGAGCATGCAGCTTTCTTAAGAATCAAGAAACATCACTGAGATTTGACAAGCAAACGAGTGACATGCGCGAGATAAATGCAAACATATTGCAGAAATCTTTCATTTCATTGATTCTCTTTCTATTCTTCAACGCAAGTCTGATTGAGAAGTGCAAAGCATTGAGAACTAAGATTAAAGTGCTTGACTTTGTAAATGACATTAACATTCTAGCATATGATAGATTCATTGAAGAAATTTGCAGAACACTGAGCAGAACATATGATGTCTGCATGAAATGAGTTTGCACTCATGACACAACATTTGCATCAGAAAAGTATGAATTTATGCACTTCATCAGAAAATCAAAGAGATTTGACATGATGACTAGCATATAAATAGAAAGCTCAGTTATCAAGTTAAAATCAGACATGCAAGTTTTGAAAGTACAACTGAACATGAAATTGCAATGAAGCGTGCATCTTCGTCAAATTGAAGTGAATCATGTCACATGAATGCTAGCACTTAGTCAACTTGAAGTCTTTACATGAAAGACAATCTTCACAAAAGCAAAACAAATATACTCAGCAGTAATAAGATCAGAAATTGCATTCAAAGCATCAGTCTGACATCAGTGAGAAAAAGAGAAAGAATTGTCAGACAAAGAATGCAGACTTGAAACACTATAGAATTAGATTCTGCGTCACGTTGCAAAGATATTCAAAAAAGTAAGCATCAAGACTCTGAAAGCAGAAATGTATATAAGTTCGCTACATGTTCATTTAAACATGCTGCAAGACAAGATCACATTACACAGTTGAATCAATGATCATATGCAGAAAATCAGATAAGCATGCAAACTGATATACATTTATCTGATGAATGTCAATTGCATCATCTTTCGCTTTTTTATCATCAAGAAAGTGATGCTTCTGAACAACTCAATTCAAGAAGACGTGAAAATACAGCTGAAATGCAAGCGATTAGCTTTCGCTGCAACGAATTCAACTAGTGACAGCATCGCAATAGCGCAGTATCACAGAAGTCAATGAAAGCAATGATGAGAAAAATATAGAAAATGCATCACAAATGTTCACATCATCTCGACACAAAGATTGCATCTGTTCAACAAGATGAAACATTTCAAACACAGATAGTGTGCAATGCAACTGCAACTGAGATCATCAGACGATGAAACATGTACTTATGCATTGCTTGAACTGATTGCATCTGCAATCAAGAATGTTATGAGACATCAACTTCTTGAACTGTTGAATAATCATTGCTATTATAAAGAGTCTCAGAGCAGTTGCAAGAATGATGATGAAAACAAAGCTTTTGAAGCAATTCAAAGTGATTGAGTCACTCATTCTTTAATGTGTAATCAACGCGAACTAATTTGATACATAGTCTCATAATAATAGTTTCGACTGCGCAAAGCAGTTGTATAAACAGCGAGTGATTTTCTATCTCAGAAAGTTTTGTTCACTTGATATAGATAGCATAAAGTTTCTCATGAGTTGACTTAATCAATATCACAAGAATGTATGAATTTAAAAAAAAAACTCTTGATCACTGTATACTTTCATTTGATAGTAATTCTTCATTGATTTGAATTTTCAAAGATGATGAGTACATTGCTTTCAGAAATGTCTTGCACTTTTCATTGAATTCAGTTTTCAATTCTTTTTGCAAGTTTTGTATCAAGAATAGCTTTTCAATTAAACATGATTTAGTGAACTTGTATGTCTGAAACACTTTTTTTTCTTCAATGTTGTTCAAAAAATTGATTCAGAATTGATTTTTGATCAGCTTTATTGCATCATGATACGAATTTCACATTTGCACTATCTCTGTTCATGCATCATCATTTCTGCATCTTTTTCAGATTCACTTTTTTGACAACAGTGTTTTTTGCATTTCGATGAGCTCATTGTTTCACCAGAATTTTGATTTTGCACATATTTTCTGTTTAAATACAAATAATTTCACTGTATTTTTGATGCATTTCATCAAGTAAATGACTTTTGCTTTTAAACTTATGAGTTTTTGCATTTTGATTATCATTTTGTCTTTTGTCTTTTGCAAATGCTCATCAAAGTCTTTTCAGTCAACTTTTTGCAGATTGTATGATGCATTTAACAAATTTTCGATCAACTTTATCTTTTTTATAACTGTTGTAAATAGAATTACTTCATGATTGAATTCTGTATCTGTGTTCTCGTCTATATGTCAATTCTTGATGTGATTGCGCATATTTTTTGATGCAAATGCTAAGTCAAGTATCAAGCTTAACTGACTTAAATAACTGTGATATGTGTTTATATTAGAAGTGTTAATCAGATTGTACTTATGTAAATTTACTCAATTTATTAATGCTTTCGTTTTAATAAAGTTTGAAATTTTTGCGTTTCATCAGCTATGATGCGCATTAAAGTCTTCAATGATAATAACTTTTTGCTCAAAATTTAGCATAACTTTTGCTAATTCTCGCTCAATTATGTATGATTGCTCGTCATTTGCATTCTGTGACTTTTCGTTGTAAATATTAAACAATAAAATTTCTCTTTGAATTTTATTGTTCACTATTGATATTGCTTGCATGTCTTCGCTATTGACTATGTCTGATCTTGATGTGCATGTAAATTTCTTTGCGTTTTTCGCAACAAATATTAATACTCTGACACAAGTATTTTGAATATTTGTTTTGATGCAGATAAATGATGAATCTGAAATTGTTATATTTTCATCACTCATTCATGATTCTTGTAGTATAACAATATCTGTCTTGTTTTTCGCAAATTTCATGCATGCATGCATAATTTGCGTTGATCTTGCGCAATTGTGCTGTAGAATTTAAACATTTAACATGTTTGCAAAGCTTTTGTCATTTGCGTTGTTTTGTGACATTTCGAATGCAATACTCATTACAATTTCGTGACTAGATGATCTTTTTGTGAGCTAATAGACTGAGCTGCCTGATATGTTTCGCACATTGCGCTATTTGCGAAGTGCGCATTTTGACAGTTGCAGCATTTAGAAATCGTGTGATTGCATGATTGCTTGTCTTCGCATGTAGATAATTGACATTTATGATTTCAGGTCTGATGATTTTGCTCGCAGTACAAGCATCTTGATGATTTGTTACATTTGTTTTGCAAATGCTTGAATGTTTGACATTTTTGACATTAATCATTTAATCAATAGTCTTGATATTCGACTGTTTGATATGTTGATTTCGCAGCTAAGAGTCATTTTTTCAAATATCTTTGCACTTCTGCTTCGATTTTGAACATCAGTATCGTTGAAGCATGATTCTTTCTTGCTTTATTTTCATCTTTTGATAATCATATTGAATTGATTATCAGCTTCAATTCAGAGTTGTACTTCTTTAGCTCAATTTTCAGATATTTCATTTTAATCTTCATGTTGAAGATTTCAATTTTCAGACTGTGTATGATTATTTTGTGTCATTTCTCATCTTTCTTAATGCTTTTAGCATCAAAAACATGCTTTCATATTGCTCTTTGTGCTAGTAAAACATCTGTAATGTATTTTTTCAAGATCATCAAAGCAATGTTGTTTCTCTTTAATGTTTTGACTATCATGATAACTATTAGATTAATTTTCGCCTTTTTCAATGTGTTATTCATTGAATCTCGCATTTTTATCGTCTTCAACGTTCAGTTCTCATTTTTGAGATTGACAATGAGTTTTCTTTTGTAATATGATATTTCTTGTGATTTTGGCAAGAATTTCTTGCTAATCAGGTTTCATTCATCTGCATTTGTATTTGCATTTGCATTTATGTTTGCATTTGCATTTGCATTTGTAACTTGAGCTGCTTTTTGCGCATATGTGAGCTTCTGCTTTGGTTTTTGCGAATTTTGCATGACTTATGACGTTTGCGAAACCTGCGTCTTCTACAAGATTTGCGAATTCTCTGTCATTTACTTTGCATTGATTTTCTTTTTGATGTTTTCAGCAATTTGTTGAATTAATTGTAGAATAATCTTTAGTTTGTTGTTTGTTTGACTTTGAAGTTGATCAATTTGCTTCTGAATCGAGTTTTCTATGCTTTCATCACATGCTTTTTGAATGTAGATTAAGCTATGATTTATAGTCTCTTTCTGTTCTGATATTGCTTGTCTTAGCTGATTGACTGCAAATTCAATTCTTTCACGCAGTCTCTTTATCTGCATCTTTTTAAAGATGACATCGTAGCACTTGCTAGTACTAACTTCGATGCTAGCTTCTTTTTGCTGACTTTTCATCGCTTTTCGCTTTTTCATTTCTTTGAATTTCACAATCGCTTGTGTTTGCTCTTTTTGCTGCGAATTTGCATTTCGCAGATTGATTGTATTCTTGTCATTATGCGCGTTTGCATGTGAATTTAGCATTAATGCATCAAGTGAACTAAACATGTATTGCGTTTTTCTATTTACTGATGTGAGCGATTTTTGTTGACTGCGAAATAAATCAACAATGTCGTTCTGCAGTTGTTTGCTTGTTGATAAACTCATGCTAAGTTCATTTTATAAATTTGTTTCAATCTTTAACATTGACTTTTTGATTTCTATTATCAACGTTTTGAGTTTTGACGCTGAGCTATTGCTTCTGCTGAGTTTCGCGTTACTATTCGCGAAACGAGACGAGAAAGAGCGCATAAAGCGACTCTTTATATTTCTTTTCATAGAGAGTTTTTCCGAGTTTCAAGCTTCAAATTTCTAGAAAATTCACTTGACATTACTTAAATATCTTTTTAATCTTTTATTCAGAGCGTTTCACGTAAACAGTAACTTTAGTGTAAAGATCTTTCAATTTCTATTTCGAAATCTGCAATAAATCATCTTTTATTATTAACTTATGTCAGATGAAAATAATATAAATTTAGTCTGCAAAAGTTTAGATTACTCTTTTTGATAGAAAATGTTTGACGTAATTGCTTTATATTTCAGGTATTGAAGTAGTCATGTTATCTCGCTCAGAATAGTAATGACTAATCTCAACTTATTGTTTTGCACATCAAGAAAAGATAAAACAGATAGTGATTTGATAAGAAATGTTGTACTTCTTTGAAACAACGTTGTTCTCTGTGCAATCTTCAAGCATAAAAGAATTTGATTTCGATTTTTGCGTCAATATGTAGTCTTCTGTGCTGTTCTAAAGTTGATTGACTACTTGTTCTTTTCGTGTGAGTTTGCTCTTTAATTTATCAGTCAAATTACTTTCTAAATTGATGATTCTTTCTTCTGCATTGATGAACTCTTGTTTCGTCGTCGATTTTGATCTTCATGAGCGCGAAAAATTTCACTTTTCGTTTTTTGACTTGCGACGCAGTCATCTGTGAAGCTATTGAGTTGAATGAAGACTTGTTTTGCTCATACAATTGTGCTTTATAACTTGTCGATCGATTTGATATATCATATGCTTTGATAGATCGCTGTCGTCTATGACACTGTCAACGATGTCTCGATAATTCGCTCGCAATGTATATGTGTATCTCAAAATGCAATCAAATGTCATCAATCTTCATCATCTGACTGAAACAAAATACTTACAACTGCATAATCAAATGTGTTGATCTCAATGTATATATGTTACTTTAAGTCAAAATGTTTTAGAATAAACATTTTCATAAAGACGTTGTGAAGCTGATTAAAAGCTTGTTTCACTTTGTTTAATCATATGAATAAGTTCTTTTTTACATTTTTTACACTATCTTTCAGCAGTTCTGTTAAAGACTTTGCTATTTGAGAGTAATAATGTATAAAACGTTAATAGAAATTGATGAAATTTAGAAAAACTTATATTTCTTAATACATATTTGATCTGAATCATGTTTTAATAATGTTTACTTTACTTAAATTCATCAAAACATTCTTTGTGAATACAACAAATTTTAGAAAGTTTACTTTAATGATGAAGAATTCACACTTCTTTAAGCTAGCATATAGCTTGAACTTTCTTAATTTTTTGAGAATCTGCTTCACATGATTTACGTGATCAGTCTTCAATATGAAGAAAATTAGAATGTCATTCAAATAAATAACATAAAAGTTGTTTAAAAGCTTTGTTAAAATCTTATTAATATAAGTTTAAAAAATGACAAACGTGTTAATTAAATCAAACAACATGATCATATATTCAAAGTGATTGTAATAAGTACAAAACATCATTTTTCACTCATTTTCATGTTGAATTTTGAAACGATGATAGATGACTTTCAAATTTAACTTAGTGAACTGCTTGACTTTATTAAATTTGTTTAGAGTTTCACTAATTAAAGACAGTGAATGATGATTTTTAACAGTGATCTTATTCAGATTTTGATAGTTCATACATAAATGAAAACTATTGTTCTTTTTGAGAATGAATAGAATAGACGCGTCAGTTGAGCTGACAAAGTGCTTAATTCATTCTTTCACTAAAATATCATTTAAATACTGTTTCAGAATCATTAACTTTATGTTCAACAAATTATATAACAATTCATACAATGATTCTGCAATGATTTTGATTGCATGATCATGATTTTCATGCAAAAACAGTTTGTCTGCATTCTTTGTTAAGAATACATCTTTATACTTTTTCAATTCAACAAGTAAAACTTGCATTTTGAGCGCATTTATGATATGAATCATCACATTATTCATTGCTTTCACTTGATGTTCAATGATCAACTCTTCAACAACATTGATTATGATAAAAGCATATACAGTAAACTTATCTTGTAGAGCTTTCATAAATACTTGTGCAAAGAACAACTCAAATGTATGCTCATTTATGTTGAAACATCATGTTCTTACAATCATGTTTATTTAAATATGCTTGAATTGTATGATGATCAAATTTACTAAATGAGTAAATGAGATTTATAAGAGTGATATGACAATGTGATATTCTAAGCAAACACAGAATGAGTATATATTATGATAGAGTTAATTATTAAGAAGCTTTCAATAACTTGAGAGAATTAATCAACTATAAAAAGTTTATCAAGCATTATCAAGTCAAGCATAACATAACTCATGATATATTAAGTCAAAGATATGATGTAGTTTAAATGATATCTTGACAGAATTATAGAGTTTCAGAGCTAAATAATGAAATTCATAGTGATTTCTTTTCAGAAATCTGTGAGTCGAAGTAATAATTTCAACTCATCATATGATAAATGACGTTTTATCTTTACTCTTTGACAAATGTTACAAGTATTTATATACTCTTTGACATTCTTGATCATACTTTTTCAGTAATATTTGCAATTTAGTAGCTTGCTGATCTTGTCAGCATCAAAATGTCTTGCTAACAAATTATCATAATGACGTTTCAACAGCTTTTCTCTGACAGAAAGATTTTCTGAAACATACAATAATTCATTGTACTCTATCATTTCTTGACTATTCATTGTTTAAGCTTTGATGTCATTCTTTCATATATTCATCGTTTTATTTGCTTTTAATCTCACAGCAAATTCATCTTCTTGCTGTAAGATTTTGATAAGCTTGACTACAAATTTACTATTGAAGTCATATGTCATTTCATGAATTATCAATACTTTGACAATTGCATGTGAAATGAGTTGTTTGCAATCAACAGTTTCAACAATAGAATTAAGCTGTTTCTCAGTTATGTTATAATTTTTATAAATCAACATTTCAATGTTTATGCTTTTTGAAATTGTTAATTTAAGTTGAGAAATTTTATTTCTTAATAAATGTACTTCATCTAGATGCGTTTCTTGCATTGCTAAAGTCATGACTCTCAGCAGCATACTTCTGACATGCATTGCTGAACACATATTCATGTTTTCACTGACATTGTAAACAGACATCTTCTTGACTTCTTTAATCACTCATGTACAGTAAATTTCATCTTGCGATCTGCTTTTGACATGTTTCATTGAATATCTTCATTCATTGACACTGTGAACAAATGTTTTCTCGACATCATTAATCATTCATGTTCATCAATGAGTTTTATCTTGCAGTCTGCTTTCAACATGTTTTGCTAAATATTTGTTCATACTTATACTGTGAACAAACATCTTCTCGACATCATTAATCACTTGTATACAGTATAATTCTCTAATTGCTACGAATATAAAGTTATTTAAGCTTTTTATTCTAGTCAGCTTTTGCTGCAAAGTGAGCAGCAAATGATTCATAAAGATGTTCTCACTTTTATAGTTAAATCATCTTGATGATGCATTAATCAAGTTTATCTTTTCTGATTTATACATTATTTCAAAATTGCAGATCAACAATCTCATGATTCATTTGACTTATCTTTCATTTAGCTTTTGAACATTCATAAAACTCTTCAGATTATTATGATCAGTCAGAACTTCAACAGTATGATAATTGTCTTTCACATAATGTCATCAATGTTTAAACATTCTTACTATGATTAAAAACTTCTGATCATGTATCTCATAATTTCTTTCAACATTTATCATCATTCTAAATCAGAATGCAATTGAATGTTATTGATCTTCATCATTTAACTGAGACAAAATACTCATGACTGCATAATTAAATATGTTGATCTCGATGTATATATGTTGCTTTGAGTCAAAGTGTTTTAGTATAAACACTTTCATAAAGACGTTACGAAGCTGATTAAAAGCTTGTTTCACTTTATTCAATCATATGAATGAGTTCATTTTTACATCTTTTACACTATCTCTCAGTAGTTCTGTTAAAGATTCTGCTATCTGAAAGTAGTGATGTATAAAATGTTGATAGAAATTGATGAATTTCAGAAAAACTTGTATTTCTTGATACATCTTCAATCTGAATCACGTTTTGATGATGTTTATTCTACTTGAGTTTATTGAAACACTCTCTGTAAATACAACAAATTTTAGAAAGTTCACTTTAGTGATAAAGAATGCACACTTCTTTAAGCTAGCATATAGCTTGAACTTTCTTAGTTTTTTCAGAATCTGCTTCACGTAATCTACATGATTAATCTTCTCTACGAAGAAAATTAGAATGTCATTCAGATAAACAACACAAAAGTCATTTAAAAGCTTTGTTAAGATCTTATTAATATAAGTTTGAAAGATGACAGATGCATTAATCAAATCAAACAACATGATCATATATTCAAAGTAATCATAATGAATACAAAACATCATCTTTCACTCATCTTCATATTGAATTCTGAAATGATGATAAACATTCTTCAAATTTAACTTAGTAAACTGCTTGACTTTATTAAGTCTGTCTAAAGTTTCACTAATTAAAGACAGTGAATGACGATTTTTGACAGTGATCTTATTCAGATCTTAATATTTCATGCATAAATGAAAACTATCATTCTTTTTGAAAATAAATAAAATAGACACGTCAGTTAAGCTGATGAAGTGCTTAATTCATTCTTTTGCTAAAACATCATCTAAATACTATCTCAAAGTTGTTAACTCTGTGTTCAACAGATTATACAATGATTTATATGATGATTCTGCAATGATTTCAATCGCATGATTGTGATTTTCATGCAAGAGCAATTTGTCAACACTTTTTATCAAGAATACATCTTCATATTCTTTTAATTTGATGAATAAAGTTTGCGTTTCAAGCGCATTTGTAATACAACTCATTACATTATTCATTGCTTTCACTTAATGTTCAATGATTGACTTTTTGACAACATTGATCATGATAAGAACATATACAGTAAACTCATCTTGTAAAGTTTTTGTAAATGCTTGTGCAAAGAACAACTTAAATGCGTGTTTATTCACATCAAAATGTCATGTTCTTATGATCATGTTTATTCAAATACGCTTAAATTGCATATTCAACATACTCAGAATCAGAAAAGATTCTTTCTTGTCAATAGCATAAAAGATACTTATATCTTTTTTCTTTACGCTTCAGCTGTTTCTCAGTTGATAACACATCTTATAAACGTTATAACAATAAACATTCTGATCATTTATTTAGATAAATCTTGAAAGATTGATGTTCAGCAATAATATACTCTGCTTGATGATAAAATTTTGACTAATCATGTTCATCTTGACATTGATATTCATGTAAATCTTTATTTCTGTCTTCTGATCTTTCTGAATTACATGCTTTTTATATATAAAAGTCTTTATTAAAAAAACTTCTTGTTTTTCTCTTAATGATTTGAAGTGTTTGTCAAGAACATGTCTTTTCTTGAAATCTTAAAACAACTTATATGTAACATTAAATCAATGAATACTTAATTTACATCAAATTCTTTTGATTTATTCTTGATCTTTTCATTTTTATAATCAGTAGAATAATGACTCTTTTGATTGCATATATAACACGTTATGTTGAACAAATTCTTGCTATAATGTGATAAAGCATGTGAGCTCATCTTTGATGAAGAATCAAGTTTAGTCAATCAATAAGATTTCTTTCGCTTTAAATGAGTCTTCTTATTGATTTTATCTTGATCATGCAAGTTCTCATCTCAAGATTGTTTCAATGACAAGATATGTTCTTTTCGCAGATTTATTTTCAATTGAGCAACAAGATTGATTAATGCATCTCATGTAATAGAAATCGACTGCACATTAGTAATAATCACGCGCAGCTCAGATTTCAACTTAATGAATAAATGAATTCACTTATGCTTATCATTATACAACGAAAGTTGATGTTTCAGAATGCTCAGATGAGCTGCAAACATTCATATCATCTGATTTGAACGTTGCGATGCATTCACGTACTGCTGAGTCATGTTTATATCTCAATTCATTGAATCTTTGATTAAATTCAGAAGAAAGTCAATAAAATTGAATCACATTTGCTAAGCTGCAAACATAGTTTCTTTGATTCATTCTTCAGATAAATCATGCAGTATAAAATCTTTTTCTTATCACTTTTAAAATATTAAGAGATATTTTGAAATAAGATTTCAACATCACGAATTCACTCTTTATATTCTCTTATAATTTTATCATGATACTTCTTCAAAGACATTGAGAATCTTTGCTTTTGCAAGATGATCTTATGATGACTTTATTTTGTCATCATCGACACTATGAAAATGATGCGTAGATCATTCAAATTTTTTATAAGAACTTGAGTGAAGACTTGATAACTTTTCTTCATTGTTTCAATGATTTGCAGAGTTTCAATCTCTGATTAAATAACTGCTAACTTTTGTTTCTTTTGTAGTTCATCACATTGAAGCATTGTTTATGTCAACTGTTGATTAATATTAAGAAAGAATTCATCTTTTACTTCTTTGCTTTCTGATTTTATTATGCAACGTTTGTTTTCTGATATTATGTTTTGCAAGATCAAGATGTTATCATTTCAACTTTATTATGATTGCATTACTGTTGTCATGCTTGAATATCAAATCATCATCTTTAAGAAGAGTTTAAAATAATTAGAACTATGATGATCAAATCTACTAAATGAGTAAATGAGATTTATAAGAGTGATATAACAATGTGATATTCTAAGCAGACACAGAATGAATATATATTATGATAGAGCTAATTATTAAGAAGCTCTTGATAACTCAAGAGAATCAAATTGACTATAGAAAGTTTATCAAGCATTGTCAAGTCAAGCATAACATAATTCATGATATATTAAGTTAAAGATATGACGTAGTCTAAATGATGTCTTAACAAAGTCATAAAGTTTCAAAGCTAACTCAGATTTGAGCTTCAACTCAGTCTTTGACTTTAGTCTCTGATCTAATCTTTAATTGTCAATTCATCATAATAAATTGCATATTTAACATACTTAGAATCAAAAGAGATTCTTTCTTGTTAATAACATAAAAGATACTTATATCTTTTTTCTTTATGCTTCAACTGTCTCTCAATTAATAACACATCTTATAAACGTCATAATAATAAACATTCTAATCATTTATTTAAATAAATCTTGAAAGATTGACATTCAACAATGACATATATTGCTTGATGATGAAACGTTGACTAATCATGTTCATCTTAACATTAATATTCATGTAAATCTTTGTTTCTGTCTTCTGATCTTTCTGAATTACATGCTCTTTATATATAAAAGTCTTTATGAAATGACTTCTTGTTTTTTTCTTGATGATTTGAAGCATTCATTGAAAGCTTGAAATGATTTATATATGATATTAAATCAATAAATACTTAATTTACATTAAGTTTTTTTGATTTATTCTTGATCTTTTCATCTTTATAATCAGTAAAGTAATGATTCTTTTGATTGCATGTGTAACATATTATGTTGAACAAATTCTTGCTATAACATGACAAAGTATGTGAGCTTATCTTTGATAAAAAGTTAAATTTAGTCAATTGATGAAATTTCTTTCACTTTGAATAAGTTTTCTTGTTGATTTTATCTCAATCATGCAAGTTCTCATTTTAAAATCATTTCAACGACAAGATGTATTCTTTTTGCATATTTATTTTCAATTAAGTGACAAGATTAATTAATGCATTTTATGTAATAGAAATTAACTGCACATTAATAATGATCACATGCAACTCAGATCTCAATAGACTGATTATTAAGTTGAGTTTCAAGTTGATATTTTGAACTTGAATCAACATTAAGTCTAGACTGATCACGTTGAATCAAGTACTTGAGTTCAAGTCAAGTACTCAACTCGAAAAGTGTTAAGTTGAATTGAAATTTTTTGAAAAAAGTGTTGAGTTGAATTGAGAAGTTGAATTCAAGCACTTGAATTGAGTTGAGAAGCTTGACTTGATAACTCAACTCAAAAACTTGACTTGATTTAACAAGATATTAAATAAATGTAAATAGCTTGATTAAACAGTCTTCATGATTCTCTTCATAACTTTCTACCATGTTTTTCCGTCATAACTCTCTATCAAAGTCAAATGATCTTCATGTTTTCTCTTCATGTTTTTCTTTATGTTTCTCATCATGTCTTTCTTTATATTTCTCTCTATGTTTCTCTTCATGACTTTCTTTATGTTTCTCTTTATGTTTCTCATCATGACTTTCTATCAAATGATTTTCATGTTTCTCTTTATGACTTTTACCAAATGATCTTCATGTTCTTCTTTATGACTCTCTATTAAAAGATAATGCAAAAAGGTAATGCAAAAGTCAAAAATCGGAAAATTTTCTATATTTAACTCTCTTGACGTCAAGCTTAAGTTCTTAATGAGTTAAGTCAAATTGACTCAATTCTTAGTTGAGTCAAGTTGCATTAAGTTGAAAATATGAGCAATTCAACTCAAGTTGAGTTGAAAATGTGAGCAACTTAACTTGATCTTGATTCAAGTTCAAAATGTCAACTTGAAACTTAACTCAATAATCAGTTTAATTGAGTTGAGTTGCTCACATTTTCAACTTGATTCAAGTCAAGTTGCTTATATTTTCAACTTGATGTGACTCAATTCAACTGAGAATTGAGTCAATTTAATTCAACTCATTAAGAACTTAAGCTTGACATTAAGAGAGTTAAATATAGAAATTTTTCCGATTTTTTGCTTTTGCATTATCTTTTTGCATTATCTTTTTGCATTATCTTTTTGCATTATCTTTTTGCATTATCTTTTTGCATTATCTTTTTGCATTATCTTTTTGATAGAGAGTCATGATAAAAAACATAAAAATTATATGATAGAAAGTCATGAAGAAAAGTCATGATAGAAAGTTATGATAAAGAGTCATGATGAGAAAACATGAAAATCATTTGATGAAAAGTCATAAAGAAAAATCATGAAGAAAAACATGAAGAAAAACATGAAGAGAAACATGAAAAAGAACATGAAGAAAAACATGATGAGAAACATGAAGATTGTTTGACTTTAATAGAGAGTCATGACGAGAAAACATGATAGAAAGTCATGAAGAAAACTCATGAAAACTGTTTAATCAAGCTATTTACATCTGTCTAATATTTTGTCAAGTTGTTGAGTTAAGCTTTTCAACTCAATTTAAGTTCTTGAGTTCAACTTTTCAATTCAACGCAACTTAAGTTCAAAAATCTTTTAACTTAATTTAACATTTTTCAAGTCAAGTACTTAACTTGATGCAATCAGTCTAATTTTTACAATCAGTAAAGTAATAATTCTTTTGATCACACATGTAACACATTATGTTGAACAAATTCTTGCTATAATATGATGAAGCATGTAAACTTGTCTTTGATGAAAAGTTAAGTCTGATTAATTAATGAGATTTCTTTCACTTTAAATAAATCTTCTTGTTGACTTTATCTTGATCATGCAAGTTCTTGTCTTAAGATCATTTTAATAACAAGATATTTTCTTTTTGCAAATTTGTTTTCAATCAAGCGACAAGATTAATTAACACATTTCATATGATAGAAATTGACTGCACATTAGTAATGATCATGCACAGCTCAGATTTTAACTTAATGAATAAATGAGTTCACTTATGCTCATCATTATACAATAAAAGTTGATGTTTCAGAATGTTTAAATAAACTATCAACATTTATATCATTTAATTTGAACGTTGCAATGCATTCATGTATTGCTGAGTCACATTTATGCTTTGATTCATCAAATTCTTGATTAAATTTAAAAGAAAGTCAATAAAATTGAATCATATTTGCTGAGTTGAAAACATAGTTTTTTCATAATTGAATCAAAGTTTCTTTAATTCACTCTTCAGATAAATTATACAATTGTAATTGTTGTTGAGAAGTGCAATGACAGACTCGTCTCTAGCAGCTCTTCGTAGACTAGCGTCAGAGAAAAGATCGCGCGTCGCGACTCAGTCACGTTAGCAGTATATAGATAGAGCAGTCTACGACTTCTTTCTACAATCTGCATAGATTTCATCATATGTAATACTGTTCATTCTATTCTTTCAATAATTGTAATTCATACATTCTTATGACATTGATTTAAACTTAACTCATGAGAAACTCTATGCTATTTATATTGAGTGAACAAAACTCTCTGAAGAAGAAAATTACTCATCATTTATACAACTGCTTCACGCAGTTGAAACAATAAGATTGACATTGTGTTATCAAGTAATAAATTTATAACTTTTATTCAGCGTGTGATGCTTAAGTAAACTTTTAACAAGTGTCTGTATTATTCATTTATGATGCATCATCTTTGCTCTGCTTTTCATTGACGATATTTTATACAACGATGTCTTGATTCAATTCTTGATTTGAAGATAAAAGATGTTTTCTTTACATTCATGATGTTTATGATTATAACATACGTAAAGCTGCATTCTCTTACTCAATGATTATCATTCATTGCACAGAGAAATATGTAATGAAAGAGAAATGCATACGATGAAAAGATAGAGTGTGATTGTACTGAGTAACTCTTTTCTTCTCTTGATTTAACTTGTATCACGTAGACGTTGAATGAATTGTTAGTATAAATGTGCAATTGCAATTGTTTGATGTTTGACTCTGATCAATGAAAGAGAATGCATTCTGATTGTTCTCTTGAACTCTCAATTTTTCATGTAGATAAATGAATGACTTGACGTCAAGTAAAGAAGATGAGTTCAAGCTTTTTCAATATATCAGCATGATCAATGAGTTATTACTTCTTCAAGCATTGTAGTCACGACTCTCAGACTGAGAACAACTATTTTATCTGATATCTTTTCATCAATTACTTGATGATACTGTTGATGTAATGAAGACATTTCAGTATATTGATGCAGTCAACAAGTTGTAAATTCTTTGATCACTTGTAATCACAACTTTCATACTGAGAACAATTATTTCACTAAATATCTTTTCATCTCTTACTGACATCAACATGTCATCAATCATCTTTGTAAATTGATTGTGACTGTTAGAAAGAATATTGTCGTGTAGATGAAAACTTTGCATGATCAACTTTTCTGCTTACACAACATTCTAACATTGTTTAAATTATGTTAAATTGAGATCTCTTAACTCTTCTGACTTCTATTCAAACACAGAATAGAATCAAAAGATTCGTAGTTAACATCATAAATAAATAAATCTTGTTATCAGTTTAAATCATACAATATAAAATCTTTTTCTCATCATTTTTAAAATGTCAAGAGATATTTTAAAATGAGATTTCAACATTATGAATTCACTCTTTATGTTCTTTTATGATTTTATCATGATACTTCTTTAAAAATATTGAAAATCTTTACTTTTGCAGAATAATCTTGTGATAACTTCATTTCATCATCATTGACATTATGAAGATGATGTGTAAATCATTTAAATTCTTCATGAAGATTCAAGTGAAAGTTTAATAACTTTTCTTTATTGTTTCAATGACTTGCAAAGTTTCAATCTTTGATTAAATAGTTATTAACTTTTGTTTCTTTTACAGTTTATTACATTAAAGCATTACTTATGTCAGCTGTTCATTAATATCAAGAAAAAATTTATCTTTTACTTCTTTGCTTTCTGATTTTATTATGTAACGTTTATTTTCTGATATGATATTTTATAAGATTGAAACATTATTTTTTTAACTTTGTTGCAATCATGTTACTGTTATCATGCTTAAATATTAAATCATCACTTTTAAAAAGAGTTTAAAATAATTAAAACTGTAATAATTAAGTTTATTAAATGAATAAATGAGAGAATTTAACAATCATAACGCACGCATCACAAATTTTGAAAAAGAGCATTACAAATAAGACAGAATGAATCTAGAAGATGATTGAATGACGATGAATTGCATGAATTGCAGCAATGCTGATTCAAAGACAATTGCAAGCAATGTTGATTTGTTGCAAGAAAACAGAGATGTAAGATTGAAATGCTCATGCAATAATGAAGAGAACGTTGCTAACATTATTGATTTACTAATAAAGATATCAATGTTAGAGAAAGAGAAAAGCAAAGATCATTCATGAAAAAAGATAGCATTGAAGCTGATTCAACGTCTTCAACTCAACTCAGAAGAAAAACATCATGTGAATCAGAATGCATTCATCGCGAAGAATGTATAGAAACTGAAGACATCAGTTCAACTGCTTAACAAGCAGTTGCATACACAGAAAAACATACGTCTTTCAACGAAAATCACATCATGAGCGAACATGACAAGAGAAGAAATAGTGATAAGAAAGCAACGTCTTAAGAACAACTTGTCGTCGCTTTGCAAAAGATGAGAAGTCATGATTAAAATAATGAACAGAAGAGAAATAAAAGAGATACAGAAGAAGTTGACTGAACAGATTCTACAGAAAATTGCAGACATGTTGACAGATCAAAGAAATCTAATCATGTCACTTTGCAAGCTGAGCAGCAATGACATTTTTCTTCATGCAGTTAGTTCAGATGCTCATGCAAATCTGAAAAAGACTTAAACATGAGTAAAAAAAATCATGAGTTCAACATATATAGCACGTCGAATCTTTGCAGTGCTGACACATAAAGTACACACTACAATAGACATGAGCAATCAGAAAAAGATCATTGAAAGACTGATAAAAGATAACGCAAGACTTCATGAAGATTTGAAAGTTCTAAGAATAGTCTGACTCAAGAAAATAGCAAATAGTGAAAAAGCTCATTCATCGCTCATTGTAAAGATCATGATCAAAGCGATGATAAATTAATTAATGAACATAAGCATACTGAACTTGTATCAAGAATGTGCATGCAAGCTATTTGAAAAGAACTATTGCATTACACAGTGCTTCAGATGTCACAAATTTGATCACATGATTAAAATCTGCAGAAAGAATCAGCGCTGCAAAAAATGCGCAGATAAACATCACATAAAAAAGTGTGTGATGTTTTTGAATAAAAGATGTTGCATCAACTGCAACGAAAATCACAAACTCTGAAGATGCATCTGTTTCAAGTGATAACAGCAAATGAAACAAGCATTTGAAATCTATAAAAACAAATCATTCAAATACTTTGAAATATCTAAATACAATTGCACACTCTTTTTGCTGTTTCTGAACTCTTTAAATTCAACAAACTCTTCAGATTCAACAAATTCTTTCAATTCAATGAATTTCTTGAACTCAACAACAATCATGCTGAAAATACACAGTTGAATCGCTGATGAATCAGCTTAACAGATAGTAGAGATCAAGAAGAGACGAGTCAATCTTTTCTCTTACGTGAATAGTGACTCAGATGAGATAACATCTGAGCAGATTCAGAAACATTCAATCAGAAAGTGAGAAAAATCATTGATGATTGAAAGCATACAAAGAGTCTTCTCATTGCAGAGTCAATAACAGCTATAAATAACTTTATGATAAAACAGTCTTTTTTACAAATTTTACAGTACAACATCAGAAAATCATTAAGAATTCAAGAATTATTTTTAATTAACAAAAAAGTTTGCGAATTCAACATAGTAGCTATACAGAACTAAGATCACAACAATAACAATTTACAATTATTTAACTCAGCACACAACTTCTTTTATCTAGTGAAAAACTCGTCATCTCAATTAAGAACATGCATATACATTAACAAACATTTAAAACTCAATCAATAAATAGTAGAAACAGTTGAGTCAAATATTTGCTCAATCAGAATATTAACTTGTAACACAAATGATAAAATGCAGATGCTAAGACTTTTAAACGTCTACAACTTATGCTCACTGTTTACTACATTTATAGAGAAATCTTTAATCATTTTTCATTTAAATGAACTATTCAAGAATGACTGCAAACAACTGATCATAAAAGATTTTAATTTACATCATTCTCATTGAGAAAGATGAAGATGCTTCACTCATCATATGATGATTAATACTTTACTAAACATCACTACAAACGTAAGATTAAAATTGTTACTAAAATCAGACATTATTACTCACAAAGCTCACAATCAATTTACGATGATTGATCTAGTCTTTAACAGCGAGAAAATATAGTTCATAACATGCAAGTGCAAGATACAAATTAATCTGCATCAGAGATTAAATCATCTTTCAATAATCACAAAGTTATGTTTATAAACAATCTCAGTGCAACTTTTAATTTAATGACTTTGAAAGAAAATGAATACAGAAGCATTGAGTGCTTATCTGCAAATACATTTATTTTTGAAACACTCTTTAAACGACAAGACTATGATGAATGACAGAGTGTGCAAGATTATCAGAGTGTTACAGAAAATCATCAAGAAATTTATCTTCTTGACAAAGTTATCAAATTGAGCAAGAGACTTTTGAAATCAAAGTTGCTTCAAAGTAGTAATAAAATCAAGATGATTGCAAATCATATGAAAAATGCAAGATATATTAGAAGCGTGAAATGAATATCTGAAGCATAATGATCATAAAAACAAGATCATTCAACAAACGAAATGCATACACTTTAAAACATAAATGCATGAGCTGAGTGAAGCACTTAAATCAATATGATGCTTTGCAAAATGAGCTAGAATCGAAAGTCAGCTATCTAAAAAGCTTTCTCAGTTTTCATCACTGAAGCGAAGCAACATCAATTATATGATAACGATGTTCGAGAAAAAAATCAAGATACTGCAAGAAAAGTTCTTTTTCTCATCTTCTCAAGTGAATGTCAATGACATTGCAGAATCATTCATATCTCTGACAGTCTCATTCAATTCATGCATTACAGAAGATGAAGTGAAGTAAATAATCAAATGAGTAAAAGCAAACAAAGCATCAAGCACTTCAGATATTTCAAACAGAGTGCTTTAAGTGAGTTTTGCAGAACTGATCTCAGTACTGATGAGTTTATTCAATGCATACATAATAATAATAATAATAAATTCATACACTTTTGTGACATCGATTAGATCGACTCATGAGAGACTCTATGCTATCTGTATTGAGTGAACAAAACTCTCTGAGATAGAAAATCACTCGCAGTTTACATGATTGCTTCACGCAGTTGAAACAGTGAGTTTTGAGACTATGTATCAAATTTGTTCGCGTTGATTGCACGTTAAAGAACGAGTGTTCTAGTCACTTTAAATTGCTTCAAGAGCTTTGTTTTCATCATCATTTTCGCTATTGCTCTGAGATTCTTCGTGATGACGATGATTATTTGATAGTTCAAGAAGTCAGCATCTTGTAGCATTCTTGATTGCAGATGCAATCAGTTCGAGCAGTGCATGAGTACATGCTTCGTCGTCTGATGACTTCATTCGCAGTCACATCGCGAACTATTCATGTCTGAAACGTTTCTAGAGTGCAGATAAGCATTCAAATCTATGCGTTCAATTCTGATGTGCATTGCAAGAATGCTTTCTGCTTTCTGAAGATCATCACGCATCTTTATCATCTTATTGCTCAGATGCAATCTTTGTGCTGAGATTGCGTTGATGTCTGCGACGTGTTCTCTGTACTTTTTTCATCGTTGATTTCATTGATCTTTGTGATACTGCGTTATTGCGATGCTATCACTTGTTAAAATCATTGTGAAGAAGAGAGTGTATCGTTTGCATCTCAACTGTATCTTCGCATCTTCTTGAATGAAGACATTCAGAAGTACTATTTTCTTGATGACGAGTAAGCGAGAAATGACGCGATTAACTCTCGTCAAACGAACGCGTATTAGTTCGCATGCTTGTTTGATCTCTTGCGTTCAATCATTGACTTGACTGTGTAGCGTGATTTTGTTCTGTAGCATGTTCAAATAAACATGTAGCGAACTCATGTATGTTTCTGTCTCTAGAGTTTCAATGTTTACTCTTTTGAACACTTCTGCTACGTGATGCAGAGTCTAATTCTGAAGTGTTTCTAGTCTGCATTCTTTGCTCGACAGTTCATCTTTCTTGTCACGCTGATGTCAGACTGATGCTTTAAATGCAATTTCTGATCTCACTACTGCTGAGTATACTTGTCTCGCTTTTGTGAAAATAGCTTCTTATGTGAAAACTTCAAGACGACTAAGTGTCAGCATTCTTGTGACATGATTCGTCTCTATTTGTCGAAGATGCGCGCTTTATTGCAGTTTTATGTTCAGTTGCATCTTTAGAACTCATACGTCTGATTTTGATTTGATAACTGAGCTTTCTATTTGTATGCTAGTCATCATGTCGAATCTCTTTGATTTTCTAGTGAAATGCGTGAGCTTATACTTTTCTGATGCGAACGTTGCGTCATGAGTGCGAGCTCATTTCGCGCAGACATCGTGTGCTTTGCTCAGTGTTTTGCAAATTTCTTCAGTGAATTTGTCGTAGACTAGAATGTTAATATTGTTTACGAAGTTAAGCACTTCGATTTTAATTCTCAGTGCTTCGCATTTTTCGATTAAACTTGCGTTGAAGAATAGAAAAAGAATTGATGAAATGAGAAATCTCTGCGATATGTCTGCGTTTACCTCGCGCATGTCGCTCGTTTGTTCATCGAATATTAGCGATGTCTCTCAATTTTCTAGAAAGCTGCGTGTTCATTTAATTATGTAGCTTGACGTTTTTTTCATTTTCAGCGTGTGTAGAAGTCTGACGTGTAAGACTTGATTAAACGCTTCAATGATGTCTAAGCTTAGCATGAAGATCACATATTTGATTTCACAGCTTTATACTGTGTGAACTTGATCTACTAGTAGATCTAACGTCGAGATCACAAATCACTTGCGTCTCGCTCTCATTTAAGCATTTGATAGCATGCAATGAGTCTTAACTATGTCACTCAGTCTTTTGATCATGATCAACTTCAGCGTTTTGCTTATGATATCAAGCAAAGCAATGAGTCGATACGTCTTTGAATCAATATAGTCGCTTTTCTTTAATTTGCGTAGTACTATTGTCTGAGTCTTTTTGAACTGCTTTGAATGATACTTGTGTGTTACGCATGCGTTGAATAAACTCGTCAGTACTGAGATTAGTTCTGCAAGACTTGCTTGAAGCGCTCTGTTTGAAATATCTGAAGCGCTCAACGCTTTGTCTGCTTTTACTCGTCTGATTGTCTGCTTCACTTCATTTTCTGTAATGCGTGAATTGAATGAGACTGTCAGAGATATGAATGATTCTGCGATGTCGCTGACATTCGCTTGAGAAGATGAGAGAAAGAACTTTTCTCGCAGTATCTCGATTTTTTTCTCGAACGTCGTTGTCATATGATCGATGTCGCTTCGCTTCAGTGACGAAAACTGAGAAAGCTTTTTAGATAGCTGACTTTCGATTCTAGCTCATTTTGCAAAGCATCATATCGATTTGAGTGCTTCGCTCAGCTCATGCATTTGTGTTCTGAAGTGTGCGCATTTCATTTGTCAAATAATCTTGTTTTTATGATCATTGTGCTTCAGATATTTATTTCACGCTTCTAATGTGTCTTGTGTTTTTCATATGATTTGCAGTCGTCTTGATTTCATTACTACTTTGAAGCAGCTTTGATTTCAAAAGTCTCTTGCTCAATTTGATGACTTTGTCAAGAAGATAAATTTCTTAATGATTTTCTGTAGCACTCTAATAATCTTATACACTCTGTCATTCATCATAGTCTTGTCATCTAGAGAGCGTTTCAAAGTTAGATGTATTTGCAGATAAGCACTCAATGCTTCTGTATTCATTTTCTTTCAAAGTCGTCAAGTTAAGAATTGCACTGAGATTGTTTATAAACATAGCTCTGTGATGATTGAAAGATGATTCAATCTCTGATGCAGATCGATTCGTATCTTGCATTTGCGTGTCATGAACTGTATTTTCTCGCTGCTAAAGACTAGATCAATCGTCGTAAATTAATTGTGAGCTTCGCGAGTAATAGTGTCTGATTTCAGTAATAATTTCAGCCTTGCGTTTGTAATGACGTTTAGTAGAGTATCAGTCATCGTATGACGAGTGAAGCATCTTCATCTCTCTCAATGAGAATGATGTAGATTAAAATCTTCTATGATCAGTTGTTTGCAGTCATTCTTGAGTAATTCGTTCAAACGAGAAATGATTAAAGATCTCTCTGTGAATGTAGTAAACAGTGAGCATGAGTTGTAGACGTTTAGAAGTCTTAGCGTCTGCGTTTCATCATCTGTGTTGCGAGTTAATATTCTGATTGAGCAAATGTCTGACTCAGCTGTTTCTACTATTCATTGATTGAGTCTTAGACATTTGTTAACGTATATGCATGTTCTTGATTGAGATGACGAGTTTTTCACTAGATGAAAGAAGTTGTGTGCTGAGCTAAATAACTGCAAGTCGTTGTTGTTGCAATCTTGCTTCTGTATAGCTACTATGTTGAATTCGCGAACTTCTCTGTTAATTAGAAATGATTCTTGAATTCTTAATAATTTTCTGATGTTGTACTGTAGAATTTGTAGAAAAGACTGTTTTGTCATAAAGTTATTCATAACTGTTGTTGACTCTGCAATGAGAAGACTCTTTGTATGCTTTCGATCATCAACGATCTTTCTCACTTTCTGATTGAACGTTTCTGAATCTGCTCAGATGTCATCTCGTCTGAGTTACTACTCACGCAAGAAAAAAGATTGACTTGTCTTTTCTTGATCTTTACTATCTGTCAAGCTGATTCATCAGCGATTCAACTGTATATTTTCAGCATGACTGTTACTGAGCTTGAGAGATTCATTGAATCGAAAGAATTCGTTGAATCTGAAGAGTTCATTGAATCTAAAGAGTTTAGAAACAGCGAGAAGAATGTGCAATTGTATTTAGACATCTCAGAGTATCTGAACAATCTATTTCTATAGATTTTGAACGTTTGTTTCATCTGCTGTCATCACTTAAGACAGATGCATCTTCAGAATTCATGATTTTCGTTGCAGTTGACACAACGTCTTTTATTCGAAGACATCACACACTTCTTTATGTGATGCTTGTCTGCGCATTTTTCGCAGCGCTGATTCTTTCTGCAGATTTTAGTCATGTGATCAAATTTGTGACATTCGAAGCATTGTATGATGCGACAGTTCTTTTCAAATAGCTTGCATGCACATTCTTGATACGAGTTCAGCATGCTCACGTTCATTAGTCGATTCATCATCGCTTCGATTGCAATCTTTACAATGAGCGATGAATGAGTCTTTTCGCTTATCTGCTATCTTCTTGAGTCAGATTATTCTTAGAACTTTCAGATCTTCATGAAGTCTCGCGTTATCTTTTATTAATCTTTCAATGATCTTTTCTTGATTGCTCATGTCTATTGTAGTGCATACTTCATGTGTCAGCATTGCGAAGGTTTGACGTGCTACACATGTCAAACTCGCGATTTCTTTTGCTCACGTCTGAGTCTTTTTCAGATTTGCTTGAGCATCTGAGCTAACTGCGTGAAGAAAAATGTCATCACTGCTCAGCTTGCAAAGTGACATGATTAGATTTCTTTGATCTGTTGACACGTCTGCAATTCTCTGTAGAATCTGTTTAATTGACTTCTTCTGTATCTCTTTTATTTCTCTTTTGTTCATTATCTTAATCATGACTTCTCGTTTCTTGCAAAGCGACGACGAGTTGTCTCTGAGACGTTGCTTTCTCGTCGCTATTTCTTCTCTTGTCACGTTCGCTCATGACGTGATTTTCGTTGAAAGACGCGTGTTTTTCTGTGTATGCAACTGCTTGTTAAGCAGTTGAACTGATGTCTTCAGTTTCTGTACATTCTTCGCGATGAATGCATTCTGATTCGCGTGATGTTTTTCTTTTGAGTCGAGTCGAAGACATTGAATCAGCTTCAATGTTATCTCTTTTCACGAATGATCTTTGCTCTTCTCTTTCTCTAACGTTGATATCTTTATTAGTAGATCAATAATGTTAGCAACATTCTTTTCATCATCACGTGAGTGTTTCAATCTTGCATCTCTGTTTTCTTGCAATGAATCAACGTCGCTCGCAATCGTCTTCGAATCAGCACTGCTGCAATTTATGCAATTCATCGTTGTTCAATCATCTTCTAGATTCACTCTGCCTTGTTTGTAATGCTCTTTTTCAAAATTTGTGATGCGTGCGTTGTGATTGTTTTTTCATGCATACATAATACATAAGTATCATTTGAAGCAGTTCAAAAAGACTCAGACAATAGTATTATATAAATTGAAGAAAAGCGATTATATTAATTCAAAGACGTATTGACTCATTGCTTTGCTTAATATCATAAGCAAAGCACTGAAGTCAATCATGATCAAAAGATTAAGTGACATAGTTGAGATTCATTACATGCTATCAAATGCTTAAATGAAAGCGAGACGCAAGCAATTTGTGATATTAATATTAGATTTACTAATAGATCAAGTTCACACAGTATAAGACTGTGAAATCAAATATGTGATCTTCATGCTAAGCTTAAATGTTGTTGAAGCATTCAATCAAGTTTCACACGTCAGACTTCTGCATACGCTGAAAATGAAAAGAATGTTAAGCTACATAATTGAATGAACACGCAGCTTTTTAAAAAATCAAGAAACGTCACTAATATTCAACAAATAAACAAGTGACATACGTAAGATAAACGCAGACATATTGCAAAGATTTCTCATTTCATCAATTCTCTTTCTATTCTTCAACGTAAGTTTAATCAAAAAATGCAAAGCATTGAGAATTAAAATTGAAGTGTTTAACTTTGTAAACAATATTAACATTCTAATCTACAACAGATTCACTGAAGAAATTTGCAGAACACTGAGCAAAGTACATGATGTCTGCATGAAATAAGCTTGCATTCATGATGCAACGTTTGCATCAGAAAAGTATGAGCTTACGCATTTCACTAGAAAATCGAAGAGATTCAACATGATGATTAGCATATAAATAGAAAGCTCAGTTATTAAATTGAAATCAGATGTACGAGTTTTAAAGATGCAACTGAACATGAAACTGCAATGAAGTGCGCATTTTCGACAAATAAAGATGAATTACATCATAAGAATGCTGACACTTAGTTATCTTGAAGTCTTCACATGAAGAGCTATTTTCACAAAAGCAAGATAAGTATACTCAGCAGTAGTGAAATCAGAAATTGCATTTGAAGCATCAGTCTGACATCAGCGTGACAAGAAAGATAAACTATTGAATAAAGAATGTAAATTAAAAACACTTTAAACTCAGACTTTGCATCATGTAGCAGAAGCATTCAAAAGAGTAAACATTGAAACTTTAGAAACAGAAATATACATAAGTTTACTATATGTTTATTTAAACATGCTATAGAACAAGATCATGCTACACAGTTAAATCAATGATTGAATGCAGAAGATCAAATAAGCATGCAAATTAATACATGCTCATTTGACAAGAGTTAATCACGTCATTTCTCGCTTACTTATCATTAAGAAAATAGTACTTCTGAATGTCTTCATTCAAGAAGATGCAAAGATACAGTTGAGATGCAAATGATGCATCTTCTTCTTTACAATGATTTCAACAAGCGATAGTATCATAATAATGCAGTATCACAAAGATCAATGAAATCAACGATGAAAAAAGTATAAAGAACGCGTTGCAAACATTAAAGTAATCTCAGCACAAAGATTGCATCTGAGCAATAAGATGATAAAGATGCGTGATGATTTTCAGAAAGCAGAAAGCACTCTTGCAATGCACATCAGAATTGAATGCATAAATCTAAATATTTATCTGCACTTTAGAAATGTTTCAGACATGAATAGCTTGCGATGCAACTGCAAATGAAGTCATCAGACAATGAAGCATGTACTTATGCATTGTTCAAACTGATTGCATCTGCAATCAAGAATGTTACAAGATGCTGACTTCTCAAACTACTGAATAATCATTATTATCACAAAGAATCTCAAAGCAGTAACGAAAATGATGATGAAAACAAAGTTCTTGAAGCAATTTAAAATGACTAGAACATTCGTTCTTTAACATGCAATCAACGTGAACAAATTTGATACATAGTCTCAAAACTCACAGTTTCAACTGCGTGAAGCAATCATGTAAACTGCAAGTGATTTTCTATCTCAGAGAGTTTTGTTCACTTGATACAGATAGCATAAAGTTTCTCATGAGTTAACTTAATTGATGTTACAAAAGTGTATGAATTTATTATTATTATTATTATTATTATGAATAAATGAGATTTATGAGAATGATATGACAATGTGATATTCTAAGCAAACACAGAATGAATATATATTATGATAAAGTTAATTATTAAGAAGCTTTCAATAACTTAAGAGAATTGAATCATCTCAACTTGATGAATAAATAAGCTTGCTTATGCTCATCACTATACAACGAAAGTTGATGTTTTAAAATGCTTAAATGAGTTGCAAACATTCATATTATCTGAACTGAATGTTGTAATGCATTCACATATTGCTAAATCACATTTATGCTTCAATTCATTAAGTCTTTGATTAAATTCAGAAGAAAGTCAATAAAATTAAATTATATTTACTGAGTTGCAAACATAGTTTCTTTATGATTGAATCAAAGTTTCTTTGATTCATTCTTTAAATAAATTATGCAGTAATAATAATAATAAATTCATACACTTTTATGACATCGATTAAATCAATTCATGAGAAACTTTATGCTATGTATATTGAGTGAACAAAACTCTTTGAGATAGAAAATCACTCATTATTTATACAATTGCTTCACGCAGTCAAAACAGCAAGATTAAAACTATGTATCAAATTTGTTCATATTAATTGTATGTTAAAAAATGAATGTTCTAGTTACTTTAAATTGCTTTAGAAGCTTTATTTTCATTATTATTCTCACTACTGCTTTGAAATCTTTCGTGATCGCGATAATTATTTAATAGTTCAAAAAGTTAATATCATGTAACATTTTTAATCACAAATGCATTCAGTTCAAGCAATGCATGAGTACATGCTTTGTTATCTAATGACTTTGTTTGCAGTTGCATTGCAAGCTATTCATGCTTGAAACGTTTCTTGAATGCAGATAAACATTAAGATTTATGCGTTTGATTTTGATGTAAGTTGCAAGAATGCTTTCAATCTTCTGAAAATTATCATGTATCTTTATTATCTTGTTGAATAAATAAGATCTTTATGCTGAGATTGCATTGACATCTGCTATGTATTTCTTGTGTTTTTCTCATTGTTGCTTTCATTGATCTTTGTGATATAATGTTATTATGATGTTATCACTTATTGAAATTATCGTAGAAGAGTTGAATTATCTGTATTTAAACTGCATTCTTGCATTTTCTTGAATAAATGTGTTCAGAAGCACTATTTTCTTAATGACAGAAAAGCGAAAGATGAGATGATTAATTCTCGTCAGTTAAATGCATATGAGTTTATATGCTCATCTAATCTCTTGCATTCTGTCATTGACTCAACTGCGTAATGTGACTTTATTCTGCAGCATGTTCAAATGAACATGCAGCGAACTTATGTATGTTTCAATTTTTAACGTTTCAATGCTTACTTTTTTAAACACTTTTGCAACATGATGTAAAGTCTGATTTTATAAAGTTTTTAGTTTGCATTTCTTGTCTGACAATTCTTCTTCTTTGTTACGCTGATGTTAAACTGATGCTTCAAATGCAATTTCTGATTTCATTATAGCTGAGTACACTTATCTTGCTTTTGTGAAGATTGCTTTTCATATGAAGACTTTTAAATGACTAAGCATAAGCATTCTTGTGACGTGATTCACTTTTATCTGTTGAAGATGCACATTTTATTGCAGTTTTATGTTCAGTTAAATCTTTAAAACTTGCACGTCTGACTTTAATTTATCAAAAATATGTTGTATACGTTGCATGCAACATATATAAAGCATAATTTCTATGTTGATTTCTTTCTTAGATTCAAGAAATTACTCAAAGAGTTTTCTTACAATGAATTTACAGTTTAAAATGAATGAGATCTTTCATTACTCAGATTTCAACAGTTTACTTCTTAAGCATGAATCACAGATGTTTCATCTATGATATGCATGTATATTGCAGTCGATTTCTTCTTTAATCATATTAATATACATTACTGTTTTTTTAAACTATACAGATAATATCTTTAACTAGAAGTTGACTTTATCATCAAGATATTCAAGAATCAAAACTCAATGAAGAAGTGAGATTCTTAAAATCAATAATCATCATCATTATATATCATGTTTCACAGATACTCACTTCATTTATAAAGCATGTAACTTATTTGTTTTACATTATCTGTAAAGATTTCTCTTATGCAGATCAATCATGTTTTGCAGAAATATTCATATGCTACACTTTTAATCAAACAGCATAGTTCAATTATTCTTTATTAACTTGCTTGTATTTCTCTTCTTTTAACAAAGTTTTCTCATCAACATATTGTTTATATATAAAATGCTTATGTTTGAACATTTATTAAACAATATTAACAAGATTCTTAAGTTTGTTTATGTTAAACTTAATGAAACTCATGAGTTATTTATGTCATAGTAACAGACATGCAATCTTAACAAGATTTATACATAGTTAGCATGTAAATTTAAAGAATGTTCATGATTCAAGTTCTTTCTGCTAATCATTCTCAACAAATCAAATGCAAGAGTGTTTTATCTCAGTTCTCATCATCATGATAACAAGATACTGAATTAAATGATTTTTATAAATGATTTTTCTCATAGTTCTGCATTTTATTTAACTTTCTCATTTGCATGTGAATTGCTTATAACATATGCATTAAGATTATCAAAGTCTGCGTAATCATGAAAACTCTGCATGCGATCAATGCATAGCACTTCATCATCATGTAACATCTTGATATCATTCAAACTTTTAATAATCTTTAAACTTTACTGTAGCTAAACAGTAAATTTATAGTCAGCATTGTGTATAAATGAGTTTCATTACTGATCATAAATTATACAGTACAAAATCTTTTTCTCATCACTTTCAAAATGTTAAAAAATATTTCAAAATGAGATTTTGACATTATGAATTCACTCTTTATGTTTTCTTATAATTTTATCATGATACTTCTTTAAAAACATTGAAGATCTTTGCTTTTGCAAGATAATTTCATGATGATTTCAATTTATTATCATTGACATTATGAAAATGATGTGTAGATTGTTCAAATTCTTCATGAAAGTTTAAGTGAAAGCTTGATGACTTTTCTTTATTGTTTCAACAACTTACAAAGTCTTAATCTCTGATCAAATAGCTGCTAACTTTTGTTTCTTTTGCAGTTCATCATGTTAAAGTATTACTCATGTCAACTGTTCATTAATATCAAGAGAAAGTTTATCTTTTGCTTTTTTGCTTTCTAATTTCATTAATCATTATGCAACGTTTGTTTTCTGATATAATGTTTCATGAGATCAAAATGTTATTATTTTAACTCTGTTGCAATTATGTTACTGTTATTATGCTTGAATATCAAATCATCACTTCTAAAAAGAGTTTAAAATAATTAAAACTATGATGATTAAGTTTACTAAATAAATAAATGAGATTTATAAAAGTAATATGACAATGTGATATTTTAAGCAGACACAGAATGAATATATATTATGATAAAGCTAATTATTAAGAAGCTCTCAATAACTCAAGAAAATTAATCAACTATAAAAAGTTTGTTAAGCATTGTCAAGTTAAACATGACATAATTCATGACATATTAAGTCAAATATATGACGTAGTTTAAATGATATTTTGACAAAGTTTTAAAGTTTTAAAGCTAATTCAGATCTGATCTTTGATTCAGTTTTTGACTTTAGTCTCTGATTTAATCTTTATGAGTTAATTCATCATAACAGCTGAACATGTACTCATGTTTTCATTGACATTGTAAACAGACATTTTCTTGACTTTATTAATCATAGACTAATCGCGTCAAGTTGAGTATTCAAGTTTGAATCGAGTACTCAACTTGAAAAGTGTCGAGTTAAGTTGAAATTTTTTGAGAAAAGTGTTGAGTTGAGTTGAGAAGTTGAATTCAAGCACTTAAGTTGAATTGAGAAGCTTAACTCAATAACTTAACTCAAAAACTCGACTTGATTCAACAAGATATTAAATAAATGTAAATAGTTTGATTGAACAGTCTTCATGATCTTCTATCATGTTTTCTCGTCATGACTTTCTATCAAAGTCAAATGATCTTCATGTTTCTTCTTCATATTCTTCTTCATGTTTCTCTTTATGTTTCTCATCATGACTTTCTTTATGTTTCTCTCTATGTTTCTCTTCATGTTTCTCTTCATGACTTTCTTTATGTTTCTCTTTATGTTTCTCTTCATGTTTCTCTTTATGTTTCTCTTTATGTTTCTCTTTATGTTTCTCTTCATGTTTCTCTTCATGTTTCTCTTTATAACTCTTTATCAAATGATCTTCATGTTTCTCTTTATGACTTTCTATTAAAAGATAATGCAAAAAGATAAAGCAAAAGTCAAAAATCGGAAAATTTTCTATATTTAGCTTTCTTGATGAGTTGAGTTGAGTTGACTCAATTTTCAGTTGAATCGAATTGCATCAAGTTGAAAATATGAGCAATTCAACTTGAGTTGAGTTGAAAATGTAAGCAATTCGATTCAATCTCAATTTGAGTTCAAAATGTTAACTTAAAACTCAACTTAATGATCAGTTTAATTAATCATTCATGTATAGTAAATTTCATCTTGCAATCTGCTTTCAACATGTTTTGCTGAATATCTTCATTCACTGACATTATGAATGAATATTTTCTCAACATCATTAATTAATCATGTTCATCAATGAATTTCATCTTGCAATCTGCTTTCAACATGTTCTGCTGAATATCTGTTTATACTTATACTGTAAATAAACATCTTCTCAACATCATTAATCACTTGTATACAATATAATTCTCTGATCACTATGAATATAAAGTTATTTAAGCTTTTTATTCTAGTCAGCTTTCGCTGCAAAGTAAGCAGCAAATGATTTGCAAAGATATTGTCACTTTTATAATCAGATCATCTTAATGATGCATCAATCAAGTTTGTTTTTTCTGATTTATGTGCTATTTCAAAGTTGCAAATCAACAATTTCATGACTCATTTAACTTATTTTTTATTTAGCTCTTAAATGTTCATAAAACTTTTCAGATTATTATGATCAGTTAAAACTTTAACAGTATGACAATTATTTTTCACATAGTGTTATCAATATTTAAACATCGTTACTATGATTAAAAGCTTCTGATCATATATTTCATAATTTCTTTCAACATTTATTATCATTCTGAATCAAAATGCAATTGAATGTCACTGATCTTTGTCATCTGATTGAGACAAAATACTTGCAACTACATAATTGAACATGTTGATCTTGATGCATATATGTTGCTCTGAGTCAAAGTGTCTTAGTATAAACACTTTCATAAAGACGTTGTGAAGCTGATTAAAAGCTTGTTTTACTTCATTCAATCATATAAATGAGCTTATTTTTACATCTTTTACACTATCTTTCAGCAATTCTGTTAAAAACTCTGCTATCTGAGAGTAGTGATGTATAAAACGTTGATAGAAATTGATGAACTTCAGAAAAACTTGTATTTTTTAATACATCTTTATAAATCTGTCATTGAGTTAGAATTAAGTTAAGTTGAAAAAAATCAATTTAACTCAATTTTGAGTTTAAGTTGAGATTGAGTTGATCTCTCTTAACTCAGACTTAACTCAAAATTAAGTTGAGTTGCTTAAACTCAATTTTTATTACTAAATATAGTATACTATGTACTAAAAATAGTATACTTTTTTTCTTTTTCTTCAAATTTTTTCAAAACAAATTTTTTCTCAATTTTGCAATCAATTTGATAGAAAATTTGATAGAAAGATTGATGAGAAATATGATAAAGAATATAGTGAGAAATATGATGAAAATATGATGGAAAATATGATAGAAAGTGTAGTGAAGAATATGATAGAAAATATAATGAGAAACATAGTAAGAAACATGATAAAAATATGATAAAGAACATGATAAAGAGTTTGATAAAAAGTTTGATAGAAAGTTTAATCACTTTAATAAAGAATTTGATAGAAAATTTGATAGAAAATTTGATAGAAAATTTGAGTCAACTCATCAAGTTGACTAAGTTAAGTCAAGAGTAAATTAATCGCGTCAAGTTGAGTATCTGAGTTCAAGTCAAGTACTCAACTCAAAAAGTATCAAGTTAAGTTGAATTTTTTTGAAAAAGTATTAAGTTGAGTTGAGAAGTTGAATCTGAGAACTTAAGTTGAGTTGAGAAGCTTGATTTAACAACTTGACTTGAAAACTTAATTTAATTCAACAAGATATTAAATAAATGTAAATAACTTGATTAAACAGTTTACATAATTTTTCTTCATGACTTTCTATCATGTTTTCTCGTCATGACTCTCTATTAAAGTCAAATAATCTTCATATTTTTTTATTATGACTCTTTATCAAATGATCTTCATGTTTCTCTTCATGTTTCTCTTTATGTTTTTCTTTATGTTTCTTAATCAGTGATGAAACTCATCTGTATGCAATGCTGATTACAAATTTACTGTCTAACTACAGTAAAGTTTAAAAATTATCAAAAGTTTAAATGATATTAAGATGCTGTGTAATGATGAAATGCTATGCGTTGATTGCATGCAGAGTTTTTGCTATCACGCAGACTTTGATAATTTCAATGTGCATGTTATCAGCAATTTGCAAATAAAATGTAAAACTATGAGAAAAATTGCTTATGAAAATCATTCAATTCAATATCTTGTCATTATAATGATAAGAACTGAAATAAAATACTCTTGTGTTTGATCTGTTAAAGATAATTAGCAGAAAGAACTTAAATCATGAATATTCTTTAAATTTATGTGCTAACTACATATAAATTTTGTTAAGACTGCATGTCTGTTACTATAACATAAGCAATTCATGAGTTTTATTAAATTTGACATAAACAAACTCAAGAGTCTCATTAATATTGTTTAATAAATGTTCAGATACAAACATTTTATATGTAAATGATACATTAATGAAAAAACTTCATTAAAAGAAAAGAAACATAAGTGAATTAATAAAGAATAAACTGATTGTTAAGTTGAGTTTTAAGTTGACATTTTGAACTTGAATCAACATTAAGTTAAGTTGCTCATATTTTCAACTTGATGCAACTCAACTCAACTGAGAATTGAGTCAATTCAACTCAACTTGTTAAGAACTTAAGCTTGACATCAAGAAAACTAAATATAGAAATTTTTCTGATTTTTTGCTTTTGCATTATCTTTTTGCATTATCTTTTTGATAGAAAGTCATGACGAGAAACATGAAGATTATATGATAGAAAGTTATGATGAGAAAACATGAAGATTATTTGATGAGAAGTCATGAAGAAAAATCATAAAGAAGAATCATAAAGAAAAATTATGAAGAAAAACATGAAGAGAAACATGAAGAGAAACATGAAGAAGAACATGAAGATCATTTGATAGAAAGCTTCAAGTCATGTTGAGAAAACATGAAGATTGTTTGACTTTGATAGAGAGTCATGATGAAAAAACATGGTAGAAAGTCATGAAGAAAACTCATGAAAACTATTCAATCAAACTATTTATATCTGTTTAATATTTTATTAAGTTGAATCGAGTTTTCAAATTGAGTTGTTGAGTTAAGCTTCTCAATTCAATTCAAGTTCTTGAGTTTAACTTTTTAATTCAACGCAACTTGAATTCAAAAATCTTTTAACTCAATTCAATACTTTTTGAGTTGAATACTCAATTTGAACTCAGATACTTAACTTGATGCAATCAGTTTAATAAAGAATGATTAAGCTATGCTGTTTAATTAAAAGTGTAATATATGAACATTTTTGCAAAACATAATCAATCTGCATGAGAAAAATCTTTATAAATAATGCAAAACAAATGAGTTGCATGCTTTATAAATGAAGTGAGCATCTGCAAGATGTAATATACAATGATAACAACTGTTGATTTTAAGAATTTCACTTCTTCACTGAGCTTTGACTCTTAAATATCTTGATGATAAAATCAATTTCTAGTCAAAAATATCATTTGTATAGTTTAAAAGAACAATAGTGTATATTGATATGATTAAAGAAGAAATTGACTGCAATACACATGCATATTGCAGATGAAATATTTGCAACTCATGCTTAAAAAGTAAACTGTTGAAATTTGAGCAGTAAGAAATCTCATTCATCTTGAACTGTGAACTTGTCATAAGAAAACTCTTTGAGTAATTTTTCAAGTTTAAGAGAAAAATTAGCATACAGATTATACTTTATGTATGTTGCATGCAACGTATACAACATATTTTTGATAAATGCTCATTTGATAAAAACTAATAAACTCATTTCTTGCTTTTCAATCTTCAAAAAATGATGTTTCTGAACGTTTTAATTCACAAAGAAGCAAAGATACAGTTTAAACGTAAATGATTTAATCTTTTAATGTCAACTTAAATGAGTAAACGTGCAATTACACAGTTTCACAAAAGTTAATAAGATTTTCGATGAGAAAACTACAAAAAACACATCGTAAACATTAATGCATCTTTCACTCAAAATTTTTATCTATTCAAGAAGTCAGTAAAGATGCGTGATGATCTTCAAAAAATCAAAAGCACTCTTGCAATTTACATCAGAATTGAACACATAAAGCTGAATGTTTATTTGCACTCAAGAAATGTGTCAAATGCAAATAGCTTTTGATGTGATTGCGAATGAAGTCATCAGATAGTCAAGCATATTCTGATGCATTGTTTGAATTGAATGCATCTTCAATTGAATATGTTACAAGATGTTGACTTCACAAACTATTAAATCATCATCTCAATCATGAAGAGTCTTAAGATAACAGTGAGAATGATAATGAAAATGAAGCTACTAAAGCAGTTTAAAGTGACAAGAACATTCATTCTTTAATGTGTAATCATCATGAACAAATTTAATACATAGTTTCAGTTTTATCATCTTGACTGCATGTAGCAATTGTATAAACAGCAAGCGATTTTCTATCTCAGAAAGTTTTGTTCACTCAACACACATAGCATAAATTTTCTTCATAAGTCGATTTAATTGATGTCACAAGAATGTATGAATTATTATTATTATTATTATTATTTTTATGTTTCTTATCATGTTTCTCTTCATGACTTTCTATCAAAAAGATAATGCAAAAGCAAAAAACCGGAAAAATTTCTATATTTAGTTTTCTTAATGTCAAGCTTAAGTTCTTGATGAGTCAAGTTGAGTTGATTCAATTCTCAGTCGAGTCAAGTTGCATCAAGTTGAAAATATGAGTAACTCAACTTGATATCAATTTAAGTTCAAAATGTCAACTTGAAACTTAACTCAACAATCAGTCTAGTCAAAAGTTTGACTTAACTTAATACTGAAACTCAATCTAAGTTGAATTAAACAACTTGAACTCAATGACAGATTTATATCTTCAATTTAAATCATGTTTTAATGATGTTTATTCTACTCAAATTCATTGAAACATTCTTTGTGAATATGACAAATTCTAGAAAGTTCACTTTAGTAATGAAGAATGCACACTTCTTTAAACTAGCATATAGCTTAAACTTTCTTAATTTCTTCAGAATTTACTTCATGTGATTTATGTGATTAATCTTCTTTACAAAGAAAATTAGAATATCATTTAAATAAATAACATAAAAGTCATTTAAAAGCTTTGTTAAGATCTTATTAATATAAGTCTGAAAAATAATAAATGCATTGATTAAATCAAACAATATGATCATATATTTGAAGTGATCATAATGAGTATGAAACATCATTTTTCACTCATCTTTACATTGAATTCTGAGACAATAATATGCATTCTTCAGATTTAATTTAGTAAACTGCTTGACTCAACTGAATCTGTTTAAAGTTTCACTAATTAAAAACAGTAAGTGATGATTCTTGATAGTGATCTTATTCAGATCTTAATAATTCATGTATAAATGAAAACTAGTATTCTTTTTGAAAATGAATAGAATAGACGTGTCAGTTGAGCTGATGAAGTACTTAATTTATTCTTTCACTAAAACATTATTTAAATATTGTCTCAAAGTCATTAACTTTATGTTCAACAAATTATACAATAATTTATATGATGATTCTGCAGTGATTTTGATTGCATAATTGTGATTTTCATGCAAGAGCAATTTGTCAATACTTTTTATCAAGAATACATCTTCATACTTTTTCAATTCAATGTTCAATAAATAAAGTCTGTGTTTTAAATGCATTTATGATACAACTTATCATGTTATTTATTACTTTCACTTGATGTTCAATGATTGACTCTTTAATGACATTAATCATGATAAAAGCATACACAGTAAACTCATCTTGTAGAACTTTCATAAAATCTTCTGCAATGAATAACTTGAACATATGTTCATTTATATCAAAACATCATGTTCTTGCAATTATATTTATTTAAATACGCTTGAATTGCATGTTTAACATACTCAAAATCAAGAAAGATTCTTTCTTATTAATAGCATAAAAGATATTAAATACTTATATCTTTTTTCTTTATGTTTCAGCTGTCTCTCAGTTAATAACACATCTTATAAACATCATAATAATAAACATTCTGATTATTTATTCAAATAGATTTTGAAAGATTAACGTTCAGCAATGATATATTTTACTTAATGATAAAATGTTGACTAATCACGTTCATCTTGACATTGATATTCATATGAATTTTCATTTCTGTCTTCTGATCTTTCTAAATTACATGCTTTTTATATATAAAAATCTTTACAAAGAAAACTTCTTGTTTTTCTCTTGATGATTTGAAGTATTCATTAAAAGCTTGTTTTTTTTCGAAATTTCGAAATTATTTATATGCAACATCAAATCAATAAATACTTAATTTACATTAAATTCTTTTGATTTATTCTTGATCTTTTCATCTTTAGTATTGATCGACTATAAAAAGTTTATCAAGCATTGTTAAGTCGAGCACAATATAATTCATGACATATTAAGTTAAAGATATAATGTAGTTTAAATGATGTCTTAACAAAGTTATAAAGTTTCAAAGTTAATTCAGATCTGATTTTCAACTCAGTCTTTAACTTTAGTTTCTGATTTAATTTCTATGAGTCAATTTATCATGACAAGTTATTATATTCTTATCTCAATGATTTCTTATTAAAACAACATTCAGAATCATTTAAATTTCTTACTATTAAAAATGATGAACATTAAAAGATAAATGATATTTTGAACTTTAAATGCTATTGAGATTAAATACAATACAAAGTTAAATAAATGAAACTAGATCAAGATAATAAATGATACTATGTTGATAAAGAAGAATTCAAGAGCTTGAAAAAAGTTTTAGTTGAATTTTATAAGCTTTATTCAGACAAGTTACACTAAATTAAAAAATAGTGAAAATTTTTGCATTTCATTTGTTTTATTTATGTAAACATGAATTTTCAAAAAGAAGAATAATGTTATAAATGCATCAAAATTAAATAAGATCAAAGATTTAATTCTAATTATTATATAATTAACATTAGTGAGTTGATTGTATATTATTTAAAACTAGTCAAGATCTAGTTAAGATTTAATTTAAATCTGATTTAAATTTGATTCAAATATAACTTAGCATTTTTTCTCTTCTTTAGCATTTTCTAATCAACTTTTATTGTCTTTTAAACAAACATACTTCTTTGTATTATGAATAGTTAATAAATGTTTATAACAAATACATCTTTTTATGTCACAAACATTTTTCAAATCAACATTTTTCTTGTGTTTCAACATGTTCTCTTTGAGACTAACGTTGAATCTGAGTAACTATTATATAAAGTGTGTTTTTCTTATCTTTTACATTTTCTTTCTTCTGTATTCTTAAAGTTTAGTTATAGCTATCTCTATAGATCAAACATTTTACTCAGCTATGTATTACATCACGACAGTGTGATTAGTTTCTAAACATGATCTCAACACTCAATGAGTAAGACTCACTCTTGATTATTATGTTAAATCATTATTGATAGTTGCTTTCTGAAACATATGACTCTGCACTTACTCATTATTCTTATGATGAAGTTTTTTTCATTCATGTTGTAAATATCTGAAGATTGTAGATCATAGTTTTCAAGAATCTTAGTATATAAATCAAATCAATCATTGATCAGCTCTTTATTATGCGTAGCAGCATGCTTTTTATTCGATGCTTGACTAAACATGAAAGTCAACTTCATATGATATTGTAGAAATCTTTGTATTCAATTAATATTCAAATTATCATTCTGTTGACTACTTCAAAGCAACTTCATTGTCATGAATTGAATCTGATTGACTTGTGATGATCAGTCTCAGAAGATCATAAGTAGTATTCAATCAGTTAAAGTCTTCTCTACTTCAAAGATAAGTCGCTGATATTGCTGATGAGAGATCTTAGAAGATTCAGCATCGTTGATACATCTTCGAAGTGTAGATTTTGCAATGTCATGCTGACGAGCAATCTTTCAAAGTGAAAGCTTGAATACATTGTTCTGATAAACTGTAATAGCTAATTGAACACGCTCTTGCCTGGTTGACTTCAAATGTTTCTTCATGATGATGTGATTGACGTTGAAAATGATGAAGCATCTGAATTTTGAAAAAAAATCCGCTTTATCTATTCTGTACTAGCGTGCGCGGAAACCTCGTTTGCGTAGAAACCTCGTTTATACGAGTAGTAAAAGATGCATGCTCTTGAAAGTTATTTTGAACGTTTGCTATTTATTTACTAGTAAATTACCAGATATTTACGATACAATGCCGTCATGTCTAGAAAGTAGGTACATGCTAAGGTAAAGCATGGACGAATTACCTACATTTTACCTTACAAATCGCATAGTACCTTACCTTACTTTAGGTACCTTAAGGTACTTACGCATGACATCTCTTACGACGTGTTGATGAACCAATAATTCGCTGCTGCGAACTCCAATTTGTACCATTAGGAGCTCTGAAATGCTCGATCTGACGGTTCAAGAGGCTATTTCCGGTGTTCTTGGGTCTATTTCTCTGGCATCGTGGGTCTTCTTACTTGTACTGTAGCGTTTGATTCTCCCCATCTGGGCATCAACTAAAATCATGTACTACAGATACCCCAGTTGGTTGAGAATTATCAGTCACAGAGCGCAGAGGGTATTTCACTCTCGTTCCTTGCTGTGTGGTTTGTTGGAGATCTTTCGAATCTATTTGGCGCCATTTGGGCTGGTTTGGTACCGACAGTCATTGCCCTAGCTCTGTACTTCTGCTTAGCAGACACTATATTGATTGTCCAATGTCTATATTACAACAACATCAATGCTCGGAATAAGAAATCAGAGGTTTCTATTTCTTCGGATCCAGAAAACCTAACTCAACCGTTACTCCACCAGACGATCAGCGACATCGGCCTACCAGGATCGAGGCGACGCTCTTCTGCATCCCAAGGACGCCGTAACTCTAGCCTAAGGAGTTCTGTGCTCCCTATTGCCCTAAAGGAAAGCGGCGTTCGTAGGCCCTGGGTCAAGAACGCTGTTTGGATACTCCTGGTATGCGCTGGGGGTGCTGCGGGCTGGGCTATTGCATGGGCATCTGGCCTCTGGAATCCTGAAGCTGGTGGCAGTGCCAATGACGCCGCCGTTGGTGCAGAGGTCCTGGGTTATCTGTCAGCAGTGGCCTATCTGGGGTGGGTCAATCTGATGGTACTACATGGAACTGTTGCTTATAGATCATCTATGCAGGGCTCGAATTCCCCAGATAATGAAAAACCACCGAGAGCGTTCGTGTGAGGGTAGGTAACCCATAATCAGTTTGCAAAGTTGCCAATACATCTTCTGAGACTACTTCTCAGGGCTGTCGCTCCTGTTCTTCATTCTTTCGCTCGTGGGGAATGCAACATATGGTGGCAGTGTGAGTGGAAAAGAGTGACACTCCCAAAGATGGAACTTTTGCTCATATTTGTATCCTAGATCCTTTTTCACTCTACTGCAAAGCCGTACATCCTTATCAATCTTCCGTGGCTTATTGGTTCGCTGGGTCAGTTTGTCTTTATGCTGATTAGACTTCTACCAAGGCTGATCTCAATTAGGAACTATGGGCGAGGATACTTTGATATTCATACAATTCCATTCGTATGCCAAGTCCGCTGACTTGGCGGATGATCCGGCAACAGGATAGGGCGGTTATACCTCATCTAATTATACGTAGACGTCTTGAACACTATGCGAGGTGAAGGTTAATAACACGCAGGAGTACTGGAGGTGGATTGATTACTTCTACATGGTCCTGCATATCAATCATTTGTATGCATTGAGTTTGTGGATTTTGGGACTATCTCAATTTTCTTTCACATAGACATAAACATTAGACTATCACTAGGAACGATCCTTGAGACTGAGTATTTCGGATTTGGGTTCCATTGAGGTAACCACGGAGTATCACAAACCACGCCAGCTATGCTCGTCACCATATCAATGGTTCACCCAAGTGAACATCCCCAACGATAGAAGAAAGATGCTCCCACAGAGTTCAGTCGAAGAGACCGAAGCCCATATCCTCGTCTGAATCCTCCTTTTCTGTGAGGCCACTCTGGTCAGTATGTGAAAGCACAAAGGCATTAAAAAGACATTGTTGATGCGGCAAGACTTGCCTTCCTCCTTCTTTTCCTCCTTGACTTCTTCGGCTGGAGTATCAGCAGCGGTAGCTCCCCCAGCTCCTCCTGAGGGCGCCGCAGCCGCTCCGCCACCGGATCCCACGTTCAACAACATATCTTTGACATTTTTGCCTTCAAGCGCCTGCAATATTAAGTCAATCTTGAATCTTTCTATCGGATGCTTGACGTAACGGTAGCGACTACCTTTGCAAAAAGAGTTGTCCATATTGATTCGACGTCTTCGACGTTTGCGGCTTTGATAAGAGTTTGGAGTTTATCGGGCTGTATAACTGTAAGGGCAACGGACATGCGAATTTACAAGAAAACCTCAGACACTTACAGTGATATCGACGTCGTCATCCGCAAGGATGAGAGCAGCATAAGATGTCGCAAGCTCGGAGTGAGACATTGTACAAACCTTGCAGATGCTATGTGGATGTTTATTCAAGGCCAAAGGATTTGATTTGAATGTTCGCAGTTCAATGTGCGATTCTTCGCTTGCAGTAGTGCAGGATCGGAGCCCCGCTAGTAGGGTACTATCGTGATCATTAAGGTATGTACTGTACCTTACCTTACCTAGCTAGGTACCTAACCTTAGAAATTACGGTACACTAGCCTGTTTATCATTTTGGGTACGTCACATTGCGTTAAGATGCTACCTACGTCTTCTATCACACCTCTCCCACCTTAATCAGAGATACCACGGCACATACCTTAATTCACCACGCTCGACGGTTTCAAATACAGTTTACAAGAACACTGAATATGACTGACTCCCCAGCGGTGCAAATTCCCCTAGATCCGAAGGAACAACCTATTCTCGACCATATTTTCAATATTCGTAATAAGCTCTCATTGTTGAAGCGGGACAAATCAACGTACATCAAATCCCATGACGTTCTTGCTTTATACGAACAGATAATTGAGCAAGTGCATCTCCTCAATGTTATACGGAAAGAGCATAGTAAGCCACGGGAGCAGAACAGAGGTTGGTGGTCCTGTGTGGTAGTTCAAATGGACCCTTTACATTTCCAATCAATCCATAGCTCTAACCCTTCGCTCCCACAGTTGACAGTGTCTTGGAGGACTGTTTTCAGCTCATTTCGCTTTTTTTTTTGACTATCGGGCGCAACAATGAGGCCCCTGCAGTGTAAGCATTTTTGATTCCAGAGCACAACGCAATCAACTGACAATACCTCCCATCTTGCGCAGCTATTCGATGACTTCGACAATCAGAGTATGTTTCTCCACATCCGCAATGAATCTTGCTTCGATCTCACCATGTCTAGCGTCTCCTCGATCATTTGAAAGAAGCTGCGTTCTACTCTGCAAAGGATCTCGACTCCGTCAGTCATACTTTAGATACTATGCGCGAAACTCTAAGACGCGGGAAAGAGACGTATTCGCCACACTTGTTGACCTTGTTGGAAAATCGACTGGACACTTGCCGGAACATTCTTGCCGATTTGCAAGCCGCTCTAGCAGATTTATCTCCGGAACTTACGCCGATCCATGAGAGACTGATATCCGTCCTTCGCTCGATATCTGCAGCGAATACCAGGCCTAAGGTAGAATGTTCCTTCCCTTGGTGATTCACTAGCTCATAGCAACTTCAGTTTCCAGCAGCAGAAGTACAGGGTTTTCGTAATCAACTTCAGGACATTCAGGATAAAATGGTTAATGGTAAATTTTTGGCCGAGGACGGTAAAATCCCGGCGGGGCAGGCCATTGTTGTAGAACTCTTGAACCGCTGCTTCAGATGGTCTGAAATAGTCCTCACCAGGTAGATTTTCACAATGACATTTTGTGTCTCATGCCAGAAGCTAATAGATATCCAGGCAAGGCAAAATTGGTGAGCGATTCAAGACAACCTACGACAAGCTGTGTGATATCCGAAACCAGCTAGAGAAACTTTCGCTGACGCAGGCTTGGTCGTTGCGAGAGACTGATCTCTACGACTATCAGCGTCAGCTTGATAGCATCGACGAGTCACGTACCAACGGCAACTTTGAAGACGAGTTTGGAGCCAACGCAGACCTCCATGCACAAAGAGTAAGCTTGACCGCTTTGTAGCTTAGACAATCAACTGACAGCAGCGGTAGACTTTATTGTATCTTCTCCGACGCAGCTATGCGTACATTTACAGTCTCATTATATCTTCTGAGCCGGTTTCTGAGGCTCTATTGCCAGTCTTCAACCAATTGCAAACACTTCGGCGATGTCTGCTCGAGGTTAGACGGTCAGGCGGTGTGTCATCGCCACGGGAATTGTACCCTTACAGTATGAAGGTATGTATATGGTAGATGCGGGTTTGGGCTTCTCTTAGTATCTTGAAGCTAACGCTCACAGTTGAACTCCATCGACAATATGCGGATAGATGGAAAGTTTATGGTGGGGTCGGATATTCCAGAAGGTCAAGCGAGTGTAAACTCATTGCTTGCCGAGTGTTTTGATCTCTGCTACGATTTAAGAGTTGAAGCAGAAGAAAATTCGCAGTCAGAATTAACTATTTAGTTCTTTAGCATAGCGTTTGCTGAGACCTGAGAATTCTCAACTATATTATACAAGACTTGTGTACAAAATGTAATAATATTAGTGAGATGAAAACTGGTTAGTTGTATTTTTTGATTAAATATGAAAACCAATATTTGCACACTCAGTTTCCATAGTAGAATTTTATATGATGTGTCACTTTTAGTACTATTCTATATATCAGATGAAATGACTATACAAAAATCTTAGAAGATGGTACAATAATTTATTAATGATTTAAGCTACGATGAGGGGTACTCTGTATACAGTACTCTACGAGTACAGTATAAGCACAGCATAGTGCTCTGTTGCTAGAATCAAATTTTTTATCCTCGACGTTTAATCGGGACCGCTTATGGTACTTTGGGTTCAGAAAGCAAGGCAAAGGCCGATTCGAGTTACTGTGCTAGTAAATCATGTGGTGAACTGGTGATAATCCGTATTCTAGTATTCTACTGTACTTAGCAAGTAACCGCCTTTCCACGGGGGACAACCGCCCGCCCCAACTCCCACCATCCCACCGATATTCTATAAGCGCATCAATCGCTTTGGCGCATACATGGGATATACGGAGGCATTACCTTCGGAATGCGGGCTGTAACTGAGATCTATGAAGGAGTTTCAGTGCCAGTCCGCCATCTTGCGCTTTTCCTTGCCTATGAATTACCACGTTGTACACCATACACCGTCATGTCCATCGTCCTTCCTTGCACATCCCACGCATCCGCCATTCCAAGTCTCACTCCCCACCCTATGCGCAGCGAGAACCTCCGATGCATTACTTCCATTGTGCTGATCATTACACCAAGCTAACGCGCTTGCCCCCCACAATATTCACTCAGCCCCTTCCTGTAAGTCTGTTACATCCTGTCCCGCAGCCACCTGGAGTTCTTGACAGAAGAGTCAGTGAGTTTCATACCTTTTGCGATCCAATTGTTTCACCCCACGCAGATCTCACTTCCAAGAACCTTCTACAAGCCCCTCCCCCCCCCCGCATTAATTTTCGTGAGTCGCCCATATGAATTTTCTATCGAGTTTGTCAAGGTCCATCATACTTCCTTCACATCCCTTCGACTACTTTGATGATTCGTAGCATCATGCGGCGGTTTTCATTCACTTGCTTGGTCGTTGTAGCCTTGACTGCTGTTTCATCGACTACTGCTTCACCAATCTCAACCCTCAGCCATTACTTCCGATCTCCTACACTGGGAGAGGGACATACCTTGAGGAAAAGGCAACGGGTCAATTGCTATAATATTAGATCGGCTTTCGATAGCTCATGTTGGGGAGTCCTTGATCTGAGCGACTGGCTCAATAATCCAACGACAGGATGGAATCATACGCATCCGCCATGTGATATGACGCAAGATTCTTCGCAATGCTGCGTTGCTGGTGAACCATGGACGACATGTTTCCTACGTCTTGGGCACGGGACAGGGGGAAGCGATTGTTCTCAGATCAATGTACAGACCTGTTCGTTGGACTTGCATCAGAGTGTCAACGACACTGTCGCGGTGCAGTATCATTATGTCATGAAGACAATATATAGTATTAAAACCCTGACGTGCCAAACATTTGAGATAGAATGATCTTACTGACTATAAGGTAGGCATCAACAATTTCTTTACAACATATTGGACCGCTCTTCAATACGCTGCTAGCCAGGCCCAGCTCGTAATACAGCCAATTATTGAAGAACTCGATGTGAAGGCACAAACTAAGTTCCCGTGGGTCATAATTCTCAGTCTTCTCTCAATTGGACTGGCATTCGTTGGAGCGCCCAGTGTCGCAGTGGGCATGTTGCTTCTTTCGCCTTCGCTAAAATACGGCAGTCAGGCGCTAGCCATCAGTGCAATGCAAGCCCCAGGCTTTACTAAAGCGATGTGGCCTGCAGGAACCGATGACTCGAAGTCTGTGCAGATCGGCGACTTGGACAAAGAGCTCGCCAATGCAACTCAAGAGATGGCGGACAGGATCAACACTGGTGTTCAGCTTCTCATGACTGACATGCCGACATTTGTCGCTTTTGCCGAAAGCGGAAGGTTCTCTGGCAGCGAAACACTCTCGCTCCCGGCCAAAACGGACGGGCTTGATTACGCCCTCACCACGTACATGCTTTCCGAGGCAATGGCAAAGAACGGCTGGTACATTGTCCCACACCTTGGGCCGTATAATAGCGCCGCCGAAGTGGCGAATGGCCCGTTCGGGTGCACGATGGGCCCCAACAATGTCTGCACTGTCGACGATCAAGCCAGTTTCTGGAGTGAAAGCAGTCGGCGCGTCTATACTCTCACCAACGCGGAACACAACGACAACAAAAAGACTCCACTTCAGCTTACACAAGACATTATCAGCAACGGATGGGCCGCTCTGAACGTCCTGTTCGACGGCGCCTTCAACTGTACCGCCGAAGGCAAAGCAGGTAGTGCAGCGGTCAACTTTAATTGGGATGGGACTCTGGACATTGCTTGCGTATCCCAACTGTCGGTCTACATTGCTTGCGGGGCGCCATGTCCGGCCCCTCTCATCAACGGAAAATGCCCATTTGGATGGGTCCCCATGTCGCAGTGCAAGTTGTAGCTCCCGGATCCCAAGGACGTTCTATGCTTTACGAGAGGTGCCCCGACACATTTCATTTTTGTATATACCGTTTTATTTTCGCTTGCATTTGCATTCTGGGCGTTTTTGCTTGCACAGCATCAAGCCATCGGCGTTGTATGCTTGCTTTGCTTTTGTTGCCGTTCGGCGTCGTTTCTTCAGGACGGAAATTCGATTTGCAGCGAATTCAGCTGAGTAGATACGTGTATAAACTCAGAAAGCACAGAGTGTAAGCATTAGATCTAATATGTCCAGAAACATTTCTGATATACAATATATATTTTCATAGTTCTAATCTCTGTCTCTGTTCAATTCGTGACACGAGCACACCTCTGCAGATGATTAGAGCTTAGTCATACACATTGCTTTAATATCATTCGTATCTCCTCCGAGCGCAATTGTTTCAGCCTTCGCTGCTTATTTGTCTTCGCGATATCGAATCACAAGGTCATGCGCTCTGCCGCCATCACGTATCTTGGATATCCCGGCGTGAGCGGAAGCCCATCCCCACTGAAACTAGGCATGTCGTCCACATTGATGTTCCCAGCATTGAAACGCGAATTCGTCCCACACTTCTCGACAATCGCACCGAAAATGTTCTCCTCGCACTGTGCTTTCGATGGAATTCGACCTGGCATCGGCTCGGCGGGCAAGTAATAGCCCAGAGCGCAGCCGGGCATTTCTATCCATATCCATTTATCGCGGACTAGACGTTCTGGCTGAGGAAAATTCAATTTACCGCAGGCGATTGGGACGGCGGCCTCACACATTGTGGGGTTAAGACCAATCTGTGGAGGTTCGGTGATTTTGACGCATTCGACATGGTAGCCATTCTCGGTGAGATTGAAAGGCCTGATACGATTTCCGACGGTCAGTAAATTAAGCGGACGAGTAGTGAGGGCGGAAGAGGGGACGGCGAGGAGTTGGAGCAATAGAGGTAGCAGAATCACAGAGGCACACATGGTGAGCCGAAAATTCTGGGCTTGAGGAAGTTGTCGATTGTGATATCTTGTAAAGGGCGGAAATTGTGGAGAGAGAACAGCCAAAGTAGAAGAGAGGGGAGCGTGGATATATGTGGATGGTTGTACCGCAGCTGCATGGTTTTTCGCAAAATCGCGTATATCCCATTGTTAGACTCACTGTAGGCATCTGCGGACGGAGAATCCCGCATGCGCTCTCTTCGCCCCAAACAGAGATATATATGTTGTATTATCCGCTTCGTTTCGCAAATTTGTGTGGGTGATAGGAAATGAGGCGAGACAGTAGATGAAGACGGTCTGCTTATGTGGCAATGAAAACGACAGGGATACTAACGACTTACGCATCACGGTTCAACAGACCAACAGTCCTCTTTCCTTGTCTAATACCCTCAAAGACGACACCAAACACTTCGCTTTGTTATGGGCTCCAACAACCTTGACTAACCGTGTCTTGATTCCAACGAGGCCGTATACGTGTGCTGCGAGCTCCTTTCTGATGGAAGGAAAGATTAATTCTCCTGCGTCTCAAGCCATCAAGCAAGCAATGTAAAGAGCAAACAATCGAATATCAGGTCAAGCAGCTTCCTAGCTACTCTGGGGTACTGAGGCTAACAATGATCTGGGATGTGGCGTCTAAGGACATTCTTAAAGTCGGATGTTCATCAATGCCGTGAGCGTTCAGGGCTTTGCTAAAGATCCAATGCGCGTCAATTTTCAAGGTGATCCTTTCGCCATGGTTATGGAGACAACTCTTGGCCCAGGCAATCCAAGCACTTTCGATCTAGATATTGAGGGTTTGCTCCTCCTGAAAAAGGATGATACACAGCTACTATTTTCTATACCCCCGCCGCCAGTTCAGCCGACCAAGGCGCCAATAGCAAACAGTAGTGATTCCCTAATTCAACATGACCCGATCCTTACCCATCTGGATTAATGATACGTTCACAGCTCTGTGTGAAGTGGGAGCAGTACCAGGTACTTGACAGCCGCCGAGACAGTTGCCGGTAGCGAGGCGAAAAGCTTGATCCGCCGCGGGTCCACCGGTATGGGACTTATCTGCACAGTGCCGCAGTTGTAACACTCATCCCTGCCGTTTTGCAACGGGTAAAAGCTGTTCCGAATATTAGGGCCAGTATGGTAAGATGAAGATGAAGAAGATGAAGAAGAAGAAGAAGAAGATCTAGCATACCTTGCTTGGATCCCCTGATCTGGAGGTTTCACACCGTCTGCCTCAATCGTTAGATCCTTTGCGAAAACGCTTGTGTGATTTTCCGACCCTGTTAAAACGGCCGCCATGCCATACTGCCCGGTGGCCAAGGCACTTCTCTGCCTAGGATCGAGATTCATCTGAGGTACGATAGAACTAGCTTTGGTACTTCTATTTTCGACATAGACCTGAGCGATTTTGAAGAAGTATTCATATTCTACACACTATGCTCACGTTTTTAGGTCCAATGTGTCCGGATTAGCTGGGCGACCCAGTCGAACACAGATTTATTTGGGGTCGCATTCTTGGTTGATAAGTTGAGCTCGCATACCGGGGTTCGAAATGCAGAAAACCGAAAAGGCCTGAGGCGAATGTTCGTAGCGGCAGCGAGACGAGGTCAATTCGAGTCCTGCCGGACATTGAGCAGGATGGAATACCATGGTCCGCTTCTCTTTTAGGTTCCGGGAGGACTTAAGCTATAGGTGTCAAAAACAGAGATGCGAGACTTGACAGCGAGGCCATCGGAGTGGAGGGTGGTATCATTGAGCTGTGATACAGGTCTGATATGAACGTCGATATGTCAGGATGAGCCCGATAACTATGTGAAAGACCAAACAGGCGAGTGCATAATAAGCAACGTTGGGTGTAGAGCACATCAAATTGGATAAGTGAGAGAATACTTGGCTGATACATGACATCGAGAGCTCGGAAGAATCTATGCCGAGAGATAGACAGCGAGAGCTGCATAAACCTACAAGGTATCGTTAGATGTACCATCCCCACCTCTAGACTCTAGCGACCATGTAGGAATGAATGAGGCGGATGCGCTGATAAGAAGCTCTGATAGCAGGGCGAAGACGACGTAGAATATATTCATGGTTATGTGCGAAAAGGCCGATGGTCAATGTGTCGTGTCAGTCCTGAGGACGAAAGATGTATTTTATCAACGCATAATCTCGACCATGAGCATCCTGGATAGGATTGAGATCTGGGATTTAGCTGACTTATGTTGGCATAAAAGTCATAGCCGGCAAGCAATCTGTATTCGGGCCCATTGTGGTAGATGTTGGATTATTCATCGATATGCAATCCGAAACTGCTGTAAGCGCAATCAAGAACCAAACTTGACATACCTGGCTTACACACTGCGGCTATCGCTTTCTAGACAGGTCCGACGTTGCAAAGATGTTCTTGAGAGTCTAGTAATGGAGACGAAATATATATCAGACAGCCACAGGTGAGAGGAGTAAGCCGCAGTGTATCCCTACATCTGGTCCTCATAATCCCATTACCCTTTTGAGCTTCAATTATTTGTCCTCCCCCGTATCGCAAACTCACAATCGATCTTGGTTGATTATCTGGAACGCCACATGAAACGTAGTGAACCCACCAGGAGCAAGAGCATGGGATTACCAAGGATGAGAGCGCACAGGGATGCTTTCAGGGCCAGTAAAGGCTTGACCCGTTGGTAGGTAATGAGGATAAGAACGCGCCATCTCTAATAAGAAATGTCCGTCTGGAAAACCGCAGAGAAGATAAAAATCTTTGGTCAGGAGTGACGCTACAACAGATATATAGACATAGACCGAGATTTTAGTTATACCAAACTCGTCTGACACAGAACGTTGCTCTTCGTTACAGCGTTCAGACTCGAGCAATATATTTATATAGCGCCGGCCTAAGAGAAGATCCTATCTTGGAGTTCCTTAGGATAGTAAAGCGACTTGGTCTGCAAGATCCGCAGTCAGAACAACGATCAGAAGGGCCGGGCGCGAGTACTGTCTGACAACGTCAATCATTTGCGTGGCATAACTTATGATCGATAGATCTATATCTGCACATAAGATCCCTTCGTCACCAGGCGGAAGCGGCTCAACGAATGGAGTACGACCAGGCCGGTATATCATCGCAAACCCTCCCCTGCTTTTCCCACAAAATTAGCGTTTCCAGCCTCGTCTACTCTTTGTTCGCCGCCGTCAACGTTTGGGCTGCTACGAGTAGAAAGGTTGCACACTTCATAGCCATGAGCTGCCAAGCCTGCGATTCTGCTTGTGCCGCGACATGGTAAGGCCAGGGCATACTCTCGGGTTTCTTGGAGGAGGGCCAGCGTGCAACATGTATCTCGTTGTCTTGAGAGTATCGTAGTACCCCAGGGGGTCTGGAGATGTTCCTAGCTGTTAGGGGGAAAGCGGTCCGCCAATCGAGTGCGCACAATAGCCATTCGATCAAGGAAGGTTTTGGAATCTATATATCCATACCAGTTAAGACCGCCAACCTTGCCAAACGGGGTGTCAATCACACAGTTCCAGAATTCAGCCTGCCCGTCATCCCAAAGCGATAGCCCACATGCGTAAGCTTAATCTTGCGGCCATGGCAAAGGATATCGCCTTGGGTGTTAATGCAGGACTATATTATGACGCTTCGTGAGAACAGCGCAATGCAAGGTTGCTTGAAATGTAATAAGGGTTCAGATATACCTGTGCAATACATATGCTCCCCCAGCTCTTTCGCTATGTCCCAGAACTATGAATATCCTTGTTTACTTGATAGCTTTCTAGATCCTCCTCACTTCCAAAGATCTTTTGACAAGGGAATTTGGGACGTATTTGTGAATCATTTGGACGTTGTTGAAGACGCTTTCGGTCCAGATGGTCCCTACGTATCCTGGGATGAAACCCCCTGGGAAGCTATTGAATCTCAAGACGGTAGATGATGTGGGGGCCCATATTCAATACTACTCTAGAATATTGGCACCCCTTGTTCTCCCGCACCTTGGAACAACGAGATAGTCTTGCCCACAGAAGCTTGAAGATCCAGCCAGCCAGGCTCCACCTCCGCCGTACCAACCTTTACTTGCATTGCCGTTTTGATGGGCTTTTGTGGAAACTGCTGGTGTCTGCTTGACGGATTGGGTTTTCGTGAGGAGCAGCAACAGGCTATGGCCTAATGCAGATTGCGAGTTGAAGTGACAGTGTTCTTCTCTACTGGTATTTGGGGCTGCTAGAAGTCCGCGGGGTTACTCTCGAGTGCTGGAGGAGAAGCGATTTACCGCATTATTTAGTATATAAGATGTGGCTCTAGTATAAGAGTTATGTGCCTAAAAAGATACCTTTGTTTGGTAGAAAACGTCACTTGTTACAATGTACATTTGTTACTACTGTAGCTCGTTGAAAATTGTTAAGTCACTAACAATTAGCTGAAAATCGTACCCAAATTACCCGTTATTTCGTGTTTCAGCACCTCGGCTTGTCATGCATTCAGCTATGATAGAAGTTCGGGTATAAGAGATGGTCTTGATGAGGCCAAATGCAACACGAGCCGTGATTGCAGTGTTATATACCAAATAATAATCTATCTTCTAACACACACGCTAGTACAGGGACTACCGACGTTGAGCTTTCTGCCCTAATTTATATCTCATCTGCGATTTGCCCATGAACTCGTGGAGACCCCTAAGAGATCTTCCAACTATGCGTCCCATGGTATGATTTATGTCAGCATCCTGAAGGTACTCGTTCCAACAGCCCTCTTCCGTGACGTTCATGCTATGTTTGGTCCTGCTTCAAACCTCTACAACCGGGCAATTTCCTATGATATATGGTTTGGTCCTCAATCACGCAGATTGGTTTGCTGCTGTCACTGGTTCAGTGTATCGACGTTCGTTGTTAAAGTTCGAAAGCAACAGTGATAATTTGGTAGGAGAATTTGGATAGCTATCGGTAATAACTAATTAACTACCAAACTGTGACTTCCTGCATTTGCTTGCATTTCAGCTGGTCAATGTAGAGTCTGAAAGGATACGTACACGTTGACTGAACTAAATCCCCTTGGTTCATCGTTAAAGTGTACGAGGGGAATGTACCTTGAGGTAACAAAGTAAGGCTTACAAATCAGTCTGAAATCTGAATGACGGGAGATCCATGAACCCCAATGACCTATTACGTATAGGGCTAGAAAAAAACCGTTTATTCTACAATAAACGTGTATAATACCTCTTAGCGGTTTATTCATGTATGTTTATTGGTTTTATATTATATAAGCAAGCTAACCCACCTGGTCTAGCTCAGGAGGTTTGACCTAGCTGTCGCCAGCTAATTGTCAATAGATAGACCTTCATCCGATCTATCTTCCTACCACCAGCCATGCCTCAGCAACGCGGTGGTAAACCCCGAAACCAGGTCGTTGCTGAAGCCTTTCAGCAGATAACCGTACCTGGAAGAGCTCTTACTACAGTTCGATGCCGTCACTGTCAATATGTACTGGCAATGGGAGCAACTCGTCAGCAGGCTCATTTGAATAAGTGCACTGCTTACATCAATAGATCTTCCAATTTGTCCTCTTCATCAGTTCAAACGGAGCTTTCATCGCAAATCCGATCATTGCCGAGCTCAACTATCAAGACACTGAATCGAACGGCAGCAATGGCAGTCTACATGTCGAATTTGCCATTCAATCACTACGAAAACCCGTACGTTCGAGCTCATGAGCACGCCTTTCATACTCAATACACACCTCCTTCGCACACGGTCATGGCAGGAGTGCTGTTGGATGAGGCCTATCAAACGGTGAAGACGAAGGTCGATCCTATGCTCATGGAACAGCCAATTTAGTTGATACTATAAATATATACCCCCCCTGCTACTACCCCTGTGTATAATACCTGCTTCAATAAACATGTATAATACATGTTTTGACTAACTTCATTTGGTTGGTCAATAAACATGTATTATACATGTTCGTGCCCTAATTACGTAGTATAATCATGTTTCAACAGCGTCTGTACTGTCTGCAAAGTGGTATAAGACTCTCAAAAATCTATTTCACTTTCTAGATCACTAAACCACACTATGTCTTCTAATACCGCAGCCTCGAAGCGCGAATGGCTGATAATACTTCCAGACCACCCGGGTGCATCGGAGGAAAGGCTGAAAGTTCGTCGGTAGGGTTTGGTCTTTCATCCACGCTTTCGGATTCGACTGTAACAGGCATAGTGACCACCTCAAGTCCATGACAGAAAAGGCAGAGAAGGGGCTTTGCACCTTTGGAGGCATGTGATGCCCGCCTAGCCCACATTGCTTCCAAATACAACACTCTCTGAGTCTATGGCTTACCAGTGCTTATGGCTTCGTTAGGCGCCATGTTAGATGAGCAACCCCGGGAAGGGGAAACTCCGAAAATGAAAGGCAGCGTGCTGGTTGCGGTGGCTGAGTCAAGGGAAGAGGCGCTGCAGTTTGTGAAGGAAGATGTGTACTCTACTCAAGGGGTGTGGGACCTAGAGAAGGTACAGATCTATCCGGTACGAGTCATCTGATCGGTGGTGTTGCTGGGAAGCCTATAACGGAATACGAGCTGATTGTGATTCAGTTCAAGACAGCTATTAGGCAGCCTTTATGAGCTTTGCCCTAGATTTCAAAAGGAAATTGAGTCTTGAAATCTTAGAAACGCACTACCCGTCGTAAACAAAGTAGCAAACATCTTGATGTACTCTTCTCGACAATGTGCCAAGAGATACCAAGGATCAGTGTTATGATGTTACTTTAGGCAGCTTCCCCGGACATACTACTAACATATAAGTCTATTCCTGCATTCCATATGGACTTCTAAGAGGACTTGATCCAGAAAGAGCGAATGGAGTAAGAGAGAAGTGCTCGGTATGCGCAAGTAGTACAATGGAAAGAAAACGCGAACTAAGATCATCCTCACACTAGAGCTTCGCCTTTGGCTTTTGCTGCTTGAGCATCGCGGCTGCCACTTGTCTCCTTTGGACCTTACCAGTGGCTGTCTTCGGCATTATATCGGTAAAGAAGATCTGAGCGATTAGTAATTGCATGGGCTGGACGTTATGGCAAGTTACCTGCTTTGGGACTTTGTATTTGGCAGCCTTGGTAGCAATCCACTTGCGCAGTTCATCTTCGGAGACTGTCTTACTACCTCTTAGAACGACGGCTAGACCTATGTCTTGGCCGTACATCTCATCCTCAATAGCGAAGGACACAGCTTCTCCAATGGCTGGATTCTGAGCTACAATATTATCAAGTTCAACGGGGCTGATTTTCTCGCCTCCCTTGTTAATTAGTTCCTTGATTCTTCCTGTGATGATAACATATCCGCTTCCGGCCTTTTTGCCTTGGTCGCCGGTTCTAAAAAATCCTTCATTTGTGAAAGATATCTTATTGGCTTCGGGGTTGTTAAGGTAGCCTTTGGTGACATTCTCGCCGCGTATGCAAATCTCTGCCTCAGAGCCCTGAGAGACCTCTTGTCCTGCTTGATCAAGGATTCTCACCTCAACCCCTTGGCCTATGCCAACGCTACCCGGATACCGTTTAGCAGGTGGCAGTGGGTTGCTGGTCATTTGATGCGCAGCCTCGGTCATTGCATATGCTTCCAGTACTGGAGCACCAAACGCTTCCTCCAGCTCATGAAAGGTCTTTGGTGACAACGGAGACGAGCATGATCGTATAAATCGAATGTTTGGTTTTGTTTTTGGAGGTGGATTCCGAAGCAGAATTTGGTGAATGGTCGGAACCTACAAGACTTCGGAGTCAGTATCGCTCTTTTAGGATAGAGTCTATTGAGGTATGAGACATGTTTGCAGAGTCTCAAAACTCATGATTAGATTAAGATTTTTGCAAGATGGACTCCAAAAACATGCTTACAGCAGTGTACCAGTTAGCCTTGAGATGGATGAAATTGTCCCAGAATTCAGAGGCCGAGAAGCGTATAGGCACGATGACAGATCCCCCAGAGAAAATGGGAGCCAGAAATCCAGCGAGTAAGCCGTGGACATGAAAGAGTGGCATGACCAGGAGGGTGCGGTCCTGTGAAGTCAGCTGATAGGTAGCCTGAATGTTTTCTGCATATGTCAATATATCATACGGCTGCAAACACAATCAAGGCCTACAGACTCATGGTCCTGGTGAGGTTTCGATGCGTCAACGGTACCTGCTGCTTGTTAGCCTCTTGCCCTTCGTTTGGACTAACTTGCGGTCAGTAACATACGGCCTTGGGTGTCCCAGTGGTACCGCTCGTATGCAAAACAAGCGCAATATCTTCCGGCTGAGCATTCTGCACAGACTGGTTGCCTTTCTCCGCCAGCTTTCCCATGTCCTTCACGTCCAGTATAACTTCTTGGCCGTCCCAGTAACATTCGGCAATCGCAGCTTTGTATTTGCGAGCCGCACGCACGGCCGGACCATCTTGGCCGAAAGAACCTTTCGGTACCAATGCCAAAGCCGAGCTGAGATCATCGATGTAGAATTCGAACTCATCCTGTTTGTAGGCCGGATTGAGTGGAGCTGCTATAGCACGTTGCCAGGAAGCTGCCAGGAAGGCAGTGATGAATTCATACGAGTTTGGCAAGGCAATTGAGACGGCCGCCTGAGGGGTGATCCCCACATTGGCGAGTTTCTTCTGGAACAAAGTCACCTGGGCCTTCAGTTGTTCATACGAAACGGTCAGAGGCTGAAGTTTGCCGGGAATGATAATCGCAGCCCCTTGCCCTTGGAACTGAATAGATGTCGCCAAAGTTGCCATTGCTGCAACGAATAATGGATAGAATACCAATGATGCTGTTTACCAAATGAGCGTAGGGGCCCCCTCTCCAAGCTGATAGCATAGAGCACGCGAGCATAGCGCAGTGGCGCCATTCCTCCAATGAGGAGACCCAAGAAATCGAAGAGAGTCAGGTTACGTGATTGTTACGTCGATAGCTCCATGTTACGGTAATATTACGTAGTACAGTGATATCACTGCTCTGTAATTTACGTAAATTAGAGTATCCTAGCATTACAGTCGTAACCGAGATCTTGGATTCCTGCTGTTGCAGTAATGAAGCTTGGCAGCTGGGTCTAAATCAACTTCCAATGCCAAGACTTTGGTTCACTGTCTAGTGTCTACACTATGGCCCTCATCTTCTAACTTGTACTGTCATTGATAAACACCATGGCACCCGAAGCCTCTTCCAATGTTCCAAAGGCCGGCCTCTCACTCTACGCTAATCTCCTCGACCCTTCATCGTCATCTACAACTACACCTGGGACCATATCACGGGCGCCTGTGGTCTTCAAGCAATCTCACGGTGAAGACTCGCGACCAGATGAAGGACCTGCCCAGAAACAGCAGATAAGTGCCGGTAGATATAAATCTGCCCCCTGTGTGAGGTCATAGTTTGTGCGAAGCGGATTGGCTCACGGTTCCTCTGCGCTTTCTTTGCATTGAACAGCTTCCTTAAGGTTTCAGCCGACCAAGCGGCCGCAGATATCCATACAAAAACCGAAATCGAAGTCATCGGTGCAGAAAGCTATTCCACCAAGAGCATTTGACGTGAATCAGGAGTCTGTCTCTGTGAATACGAAGACTGCAACACCGAAACCAGTTACGAAAGTCACGCTTGCGGACTGGACAGCAGATGGCGATGACGAAGATGTCAACGGCTTTTTCGGGGGTGAGAAACGCCAACGTGGTGGCCGTAAGAAGCGAAAGAAGAACAAGGAAGAATCATCGACTGTTGTGCAAAATTGGGATGACATATACGACCCATCAAGGCCCAATAGCTATGATGAGTACAAGAACAGCGATGAAAAGATCTTGGAGTTGAGAGAGTGGAAGGACAAGCTTTACGCTCATCGTGTGGCTAGGCGGCGAACCAGTGATACGGATGACAGCGAGGCGAAACACTTTGTATATCAAAAGAGTAGGTCTCCATCTTTGGGAACATGACATGCGCTTACCCTGGAGCAGATCGAACTGAGTTCGCACTCCCTCCGGGCTTATCCTTTGCGCCGCCAACTCGGTTCGATGACATAGATGTCCCACTTCCTCACACTATAAGCATCCCAGACGATCCAACTGGTGAAGATGCCTACGCTCGGCGCATAAGACTTTCACAAGTGGCCTATCAACCCGTAATCACCGCGCCAGTACCGGGGACCCCTCAGGGATCTATCCAGTCACCACCGCCACCACCAACACCGGCTTCTCGGCCACTAGATGTACCACATATACGGACGCCACCCACCCCGCCAACTGCCGTCGGTATCACCATACCCTCCATCTCTAGGGCACCAGTCCGCTATAATCTCCCTCCTGCGCCATCAGAGATCCCCGAATCCGAAGCTGAACTTGCTGATGCACTGCAAGCAGATGAGCCAGAAGAAGAGTCGACTTCCGAACCCGCCGCGCGCTCCCTCCGTCCCGGCCAAAAAGGTTTCGCCGAACGCCTTATGTCCAAGTACGGCTGGACTAAAGGTTCCGGCCTGGGCGCTGATGGCGCTGGTATCGTCAATCCTTTGCGAGTGCAAGTCGAAAAGCAAAAGAAAAAGCCTGACTCCGAAGGCGGTGGGTTCGTCGCTCCAGGAGGGAGGGGCAAGA